>SAMEA104404100__coassemble_109_pt1 | contig 116739 bp, 112 predicted proteins | sample SAMEA104404100__metabat2_high_PE_039 | metagenome-assembled genome bin SAMEA104404100 (sample SAMEA104404100) | Balaenoptera acutorostrata | reverse complement strand
CACCCGTGACTGGACTTTCACCAGTAAGATATATGCCATGCCTGGCACACTAAATAAAAGCTCTCATCCTATAAAAGACAAGAGCTTATTTTATTAGATTTCGGGGATATATGGGAATGAATCATCTAATTGCACTAAGAATTGGGCAATTAATTCAATACAAGCTTCAATATCACGATAATCAGCCATTTCAATAGATGAGTGCATGTAGCGAAGTGGTAAGGATACTAAAACAATTGGTACCCCTTTGTTTGTTAGATGAACGATATCACCATCGGTATATGTCCATCCGGGTGATACTTCCCATTGAATTGGAATATTTAAATTGTTTGCAATTTCTTCCATTTTTTTATTCATTGCTTTATTCACAGTTGAACTATAACATAAAGCAGCACCTTTTCCTAAGGCAATGTCGCCACCCTCATTGCTAGTTGTTCCTACATAATCACTTGCGAATGTCACATCCACAATGATTGCACAGGTTGGTTCAACATTCGTTGAAGCATGATAGGCTCCTCTTCTTGTTGTTTCTTCACCTGTTGTTGTTGCGGCATACATACCAACTTTAGCACCTAATTCTTTAGCACGACGAATAGCTTCTAGAATGATAAAGACACAACCACGATCATCTACTGCTCTTGCAGCAAAACGATGATTTTGTACTTCTTGCATGCTTGTAGCAGCACATACGACATTTCCTACAGAAACAACCTTTTCTGCTTCTTCTTTGCTGTCACATCCAATATCAATACGTAAATCTGAAACAGCAACCTTTTCTTTGTTTTCTAAGCCAGAATGACTCATGACAACACCATGTACGATTTCATCACTGACAATTTGTACATGTGTTCCTAAATACAAGACAGGGCGCACACCTCCTGCTTTTGTGACACCTAATGTTCCATCACTATAGATACGATTGATATAAAAACCAATTTCATCTGCATGGGCACATAATAATACTTTTTGATCAGAGTCTTTATTGATGATGTTGATCAAGTCTCCACTTCCATCAACCATCGTATCATCAACGATGTCTTTCATCTGTTCTTTGATATATTTTTGGATTTGGATTTCTTCTCCACTAACGGAAACACAATCTAATAATCCTTTTAAAAATTGTTTATTCATGTTGTTCTCATCCTTTCTTTCTACAGATTTTAGTATATCACAAATTGCTCTTTTTAATCAAAAAAAGTGCAGTATTCCTACTACACTTCTTGGATGATTTTATTCATGATGTCTTCATCAAAAACACCTTTACGCAACATAGCAATTTCATATTTATATGGGGCATGCCCTTCCACATATGGTGTTTCTAAAATCTTAACTACATGGTCTAATTTTGGATGATGACAAACAGCATTTAAGATATCAAAACCAATTTCACCAAAGCCAATATTGGCATGACGATCTTTTCTTGCTCCTTGGATATTTTTTGAATCATTGACATGAATACATGCAAGACGATCTAAGCCTACTTTTTGATCAAATTCAGCTAGTAAATCATCTAGATGAGCTAAGTCATAACCTGCATCATGTAAGTGACAAGTATCCATACAAACACGAATGGCTTCGTTATGTTTCACATGTTCTAAAATATAAGCGATATGGTCAAAGGTATAGCCTAATTCACTACCCTTACCTGCCATCGTTTCTAAGGCAATTTTCACATTGCCCATATCCTGCATGGCCATATCTAATCCTTTGACAATTTGATCTAAACCTAGTTGTTCTCCTGCTTTCACATGAGAGCCAGGGTGTAGAACTAAGATCGATGCACCAATGGCTTGAACACGTTTGATTTCTTCTTGTAAAAAAGATACGCCTAGTTCAAAAGTTTCTGGTTTCAAACAGTTGGCTAAATTGATGATATAAGGAGCATGCACAATCACATGGTCCATGCTTAACCCATGTTCTTGCATTAAAGCTTTAGCTTCGTCAATCTTTAATTCTTCGACAGCTTTTCTTCTTGTATTTTGCGGAGCACCCGTATATAACATCAGTGCATTTGCTCCATAAGAAAGGCTTTCTTTTACAGCACCGAATACATAATTCGGAGCTGACATGGATACATGACTACCTATGATCATTCTGCATTCCTTTTTTCAATCATCTTTTGTTTTGCGCGTTCTTTTTTCTGTTTCTTAATATCTTCTTGAATCATATTTCTTCTAGCTTTACGTTTTAAACGATCCACTTCTTGTGCACGTTTTTTCTTATAGCCAGGTTTTACTTTTTTCGTTTTACGTGTAACAATCTTCGCGATTTCTTTTTCTAGTGGATCATCTTTTTTCACTTTCTTTTTATGCACTGGTTCAAGTTCAACCCAGTTACCATTCTTTACGTTGTAGTGATCAAAGTGAATACCACGTACTTCTAATGTACGAATGCTTGCATCATCTTTTTTATCGTATAATGCATAGCAGATTCCTTCATGTCCTGCACGTCCAGTACGTCCACTACGGTGAATATAGTAGTCGATATCTTTTGGGAATCCCATAGAAATAACATGAGAAATTCCTTCAATATCAATACCACGCGCAGCAATGTCTGTCGCAACAACGTAAGATTTTTCGATGTTCTTTAAATCTTTCATCGCTTTTGTACGCTCTCTTGGTGTTAAGTTACCATGTAATTCAATAACCCCATAACCATGATCACGCATTAAGCTTGCGACATTGGCAGCTTCACTTCTTGTATTCGCAAAAATCAAGCATACGTATGGTGTAAACATTGGTAAGATATCTAATACTTTTTCAGCATATGTCTTATGTTGTACAGGAACTAAGATATGATCAATTTTTGGATGGAAGTTACTTTCTTCATCAATTTGAACAGTCTGTGGACGATCCATGTATTTTTTTAAGAATAAACGTAATTCATGAGGAATCGTAGCTGAAAAACTCATCATCTGTAAGTCTTTACGCATTTTTCCTGCAATCGCATCAACGTCTTCTAAGAATCCAAATTCTAATGTCATATCGGCTTCATCGACAACCATGATATCAGCTGTATCAACACGTAATACTTGATCATTTAAGAATAAGTCTTTGATACGACCAGGTGTACCAACTACGATATGTGGTTGTACTTTTAAAGAATCGATCATACGGCTCTTTTCCATACCACCAGTAATTAAGCGGATACGTAAATCAGGATCTGCTTCACTCATCTTTTCACAACGTTGATAGATTTGTAATGCTAATTCACGTGTAGGAGCTGTAATCACTGCTTGAATGCAGCTTTTTGAACTATCTACTTTTTCCATGATTGGAATTAAGAACGCATGGGTTTTACCAGTACCAGTTGCAGAAATACCAATGATATCTTTTCCTTTAGCGGCCATTGGAATAACCGCTTGTTGGATTGGTGTTGGTTCAATAAAATTTTCTAATTGTATAAATTTTTTCGTGTTTTCACGAAACATATAATCTCTATATTTACTCATAAACATCCTCCAGTCTATAAAAATGCAGCTCTTCTATTATACATGAAACGATATTCATGTAAATAAAAAGATGAACTTTCTTCTATATTATAGCAAACATTCGCTTCAAATTTCTATCTTTTCCATGATAAAATCGGTATAATAATACATGGAGGAAAGAATATGGAAATAATTAAAGTAACCCCTAGAGGATATTGTAAAGGTGTTACCCGTGCCATTGCGTTAGCGAAAAAAACAGCATTACAATATCCTGATAAACAAATATATGTATTAGGAATGTTGGTTCACAATAAATTTGTCATGGAAGCTCTCAATCATTTACATATCAAAACGATTGATGATAAAACCAAGACAAGATTAGAACTTTTAGATCAAATTCCAAGTGGTAGTATTGTCATCTTTACTGCCCATGGTGTATCTCCTGCAGTCATTGAAAAAGCCAAACAACTTGGTTTAACGGGCATTGATGCAAGTTGTCCTGATGTATTAAAGACACAAGACTTAGTCATTGAGAAATTACAAGAAGGCTATGATGTCTTATACATTGGTAAGCCTGGTCATCCAGAAGCAGAAGCTGTGATTTCTTTAAGTGAGCATGTCCACTTAATTACTAATGAAGAGGATATCAAAGCAATCGATTCTACGTTATCAAAAATCTTTGTTACGAATCAAACAACGATGTCTGTCTTTGATATCGATGCTTTATTTCAAACGATTGAACATTACTTCCCACATGCAAAATTCTGCGAAGAAATCTGTAATGCAACTCGCATTCGTCAACAAGCCATTGCCGATTTAGATGCTAATACAGTGGATGTGTTATATGTGGTTGGTGATAAGCATTCAAACAATTCCAATCGTTTAGCACAAATTGCCAAAGAACAACACATTCAATCTGTTTATTTAATCGATGATGTGCATGATATCACAGATGAACAATTAGTTGATTGTCAATGTGTCGCAGTCACTGCTGGTGCATCAACTCCAACATACTTAACAAATCAAGTGATTGCTTATCTAGAACAATATGTTCCTGGTGAAGAAAAGCCAGAAACCGACATTACGAAAATCATATAAAAAGAGCTGTCGCACAGCTCTTTTTTTATAATGTTTGAAGATAGGATTCAATCTCATTCATCTCTGCTACAATTGTAGGATACATATCATGATCAGTATCTAAATGGTCTAGAATCACACGTTTTTTATTTAGGATATGAATCCAATAGGGCATGATCAATGGATGATGATCTAAGTATTTACCATACTTAATTTCATGATCACTTAGTTTTTCTTCACCATTGTGAATGGAAAGAATGAAGTAATAATGTTGTTCATATACTAAATCTTCCGCATCAATCGTAAACCCATGATCACTGATCCATTGACGTAATAATTCAATGTGATTGTTGGATTGAAGAATCACTTGCTTGCAACCACGAACTTGATCAATATCATGTTCAAGAATGGATAACATAGTTTCACAACCCATACCAGCAATCGTAATACAAGTGACATCGTTTGGTACATCACGTAAACCATTTGTTAAAATGGTTTGAATCTGATTGGATAATCCTGCATCTTCAATCGCTTTTGCGCCACGTTGCAATGGGCCTTCATTTACATCACAGGCATAGACTTTGTTGCTTTTTTCTCCTTGAACAAGAGCGATTGGCAACAATGCATGGTCACATCCAATATCTGCTAAAATACAAGGGCTATTTACGAGATTGTAAATAGCCTGTAATCGTCTGCTTAATTTCATTCTTATGGTTTATCAACAAAGTCTTTTAAACGTTTAGAACGAGTTGGGTGTTTTAATTTGCGTAATGCTTTTGCTTCGATTTGACGAATACGTTCACGAGTTACGTTAAATTCACGTCCAACTTCTTCAAGTGTACGAGTTCTACCATCATACAATCCAAAACGTAAACGAAGAACTTTTTCTTCACGTTCTGTTAAACCTTGAAGAACTGTGTTGATTTCATCTTTCAACAATTGATTATTTGCATATTCATCTGGTGAAAGAGCTTCTTTATCTTCGATAAAATCACCTAAGTGAGAGTCATCTTCTTCTCCGATTGGAGTTTCAAGAGAAACTGGTTCTAAGGCAATTTTTTGAATTTCCCGGACTTTTTCAGGGCTGATGTTTTCCATCTTAGCAGCAATTTCTTCAGCTGATGGATCGCGTCCTAAGTCTTGTACTAATTGACGTTGAATACGAGTCAATTTATTGATTGTTTCAACCATGTGAACTGGAATACGGATTGTTCTTGCTTGGTCAGCAATTGCACGAGTGATGGCTTGACGAATCCACCATGTTGCATAAGTTGAGAATTTGAATCCTTTTGTGTAGTCAAATTTTTCAACTGCTTTAACAAGACCCATGTTTCCTTCTTGAATTAAATCTAAGAATAACATTCCACGTCCAACATATTTTTTAGCGATTGAAACAACTAAACGAAGGTTGGCAGAAATTAATTTCTTCTTCGCTTCTTCATCACCATTTTGAATACGTCGAGCGATTTCTGGTTCTTCTTTTGGATCAAGTAATTCTACACGTCCAATTTCTTTTAAGTACATTTTAACTGGATCGTTAATTTTTGTATGAGAGGAATTTGCGAAAGACTGCTCTAAGCTTTCAATTTCATGAGCTAATGAATCTTCTTCTTCGTCAGAATCATCTAAGAAGTCGATATCATCATCGTCATCACCAACTAATGCATCATCGTCTAATAAATCTACATCGTCATCTTCATTTTTAACATCAATACCGTTATCTGAGAACCATTGTAATAAATCTTCAAAATCAGTATCCGTTAAAGCTAAGTGATCAACTGCTTCCATGATATCTTTTTGATATAATTCATTGGTTTGTTCATAAGTTTGTTGAAGTTCAAGCTTAATCTCATCTAACGTTTTATATTCTTGTAATTTTGCTTTTTTCTTTGTTGCTTTTTTCATTCCTCTACTTCCTTCCTTGGCACAGCTTTTCGCCACGTTGTTTAATAAGCGCATTTTTTTCACTAGCAAGTTTTGCTTTTTCAAGTGGATCTTGTATCATCTTGATTTTTTCATTTAGAAATTGAATCTTATCATCGATAAAACAGTCCTGCACTTTGCAGATTGCTTCCTTTAAGACATTCATATCGACTTCCCCTCTTGCTAGCTCCCAATTAGAAACATCTAAAAGTAGGGCTTTGACAGGCTCTTCTACAATATGATCAATTAAATCCGCAACCTCGATGGTAGCATGTGTTCGATAATAATCAATAATATAAATGGCTAATTTATTACAAGTATCATCTTTCAAAAAGCCAAGTTCATCTTTAAAATAATTGCTAGCAGAAACTCCACTTAGCATTTGTGAAAGAATTTCAAACTCTGCATGCATTCTTCCACTTTTAGGAAAAGAAAGAAAACTTTTTTTCTGGTAAGTTTCTTTATTTTGTGTCTTTTTTTGTACTGTATGAACTTCCTTCGTTTGCATATCAAAGTCGGTTAGTTCACGTAGACGAATATAATAACTATCTTTTTCAAAATCATCTTGCATATGAGAAATCGCATCTGCCATTTCCATAGCAAACTCTTTCTTCTGTGAATAATTATCTAAGTTATAACGTGTTAGTAAAAACTCAAATAAAAAGTCAATCCAAGAAATCGTGCGTGTTGTTAAAGCAATAAATTCTTCCTTTCCATAGGCATCGATGATTTCATCTGGATCTAGTCCATAACGATTATCGACGATGGTAAAGCTCAATTGTGCTTCCACTGCCATTTTACCAAACTTATACGTCGCATTTTTACCTGCTTGATCGCCATCATAACATAATGTAATTGGAACATGTAACATCTTTAACAGCTGCAATTGTTCCTTTGTAAGTGCGGTACCAAGAGTCGCAACCGAGTTATGCAAGCCAACTTTTTCAAAGGCAAGCACATCCATTGCTCCTTCAACTAAAAATACTTGTTGAAATCGTCTGACTTCTGGCTTAACGCGATGATAATTGAAAATCAAATTTCCTTTTTTATAAACATCTGTTTCTGTGGTATTAATATATTTTGCATCATCGCTATCTTTGACTCGACGTGCTGTAAATCCAACTGGATTACCATTGGCATCGTGAATTGGAATCATGATACGATTTGAAAATACATCTTTGATACCATAAGAACTCATGCGTGCTAATCCTGCACCTAGAATCTGTTCATCACTAAATTTCTTTGCTTTTAGAAAAGGATAAAGAACATCATCCATCGGACAATAGCCAATTTCAAATGCCTTAATAATCTCTTCATTCAAATTTCGTTTAAAAAGATACTCCTTTACATGTTTTGCATTCAAAGTATCCAATTGATAATGCGTAAATTCTATGGTTGCCTGATTCGCTTTATATAACCCTGCAAGATGAGGATCTTGCTTTTGGGCTGGTAATGCAAGCGAGTGTTCGATGGGAACACCCGCATAATCAGCTACTTTATAAACTGCTTCAATAAAAGAAATCTTCTCATATTTTTGTACAAAGCCAAAGACATTTCCACCTGCTCCACAAACAAAGCATTTAAAGATTTGTTTATCAGGATTGATGGACATACTTGGATCATGGTCATCATGAAAAGGACACGTCGCCTTATAGTTTCTTCCTTTTCTTGTTAAAGGAAGATAACGCGAGATGACATCAACGATATCCGCTTTTGCACGTATTTGATTGATTTCCTGCTCACTTAAGCGAGCCATGCGCAACACCACACTTTATTCTATAATTTAATACGTTCTTCAATGTATGCGACTAAGTCGTTTAAGTTTACACGTTCTTGTTCCATTGTGTCACGGTTACGAACTGTTACACAGTTGTCATTTTCTGTTTCAAAGTCAACAGTAACACAGAATGGAGTACCGATTGCATCTTGACGACGGTAACGTTTACCAATACTTCCTGCATCATCATAATCACAGTTAGCGATTGGAGCAAGCATATGGAATACTTCTAATCCTTTATCGCTTAATTTTTTAGATAATGGAGTGATACAAGCTTTGATTGGAGCTAAGAATGGATGCAAGCGTAATACAACACGTGTATCTTTTTCTAATTCTTCTTCATCATAAGCATCACACATAAATGCTAAGAATAAACGTTCAACACCAACACTTGGTTCAACACAATAAGGGATGTATTTTTCATTAGTTGTAGGATCTAAGTATTCTAAAGATTTTTTACTAGCTTCCATATGTTGTTTTAAGTCATAGTCTGTACGGTCTGCAATACCCCAAACTTCTCCCCATCCAATTTGTGAATGGAAGTTATATTCGATATCACATGTACCTTTACTATAGAAAGCTAATTCTTCAGGCGTATGATCACGGAAACGAACATGATCAGAGCAAATTCCTAAATCTGTTAAGAATTTCATACAATAGTTTTTATAATGTTCGTACCATTCTAAATCTGTACCTGGTTGACAGAAGAATTCAAGTTCCATCTGTTCGAATTCACGCGTACGGAAGATGAAGTTACCTGGAGTAATTTCATTACGGAAGCTCTTACCGATTTGTCCGATACCAAATGGTAATTTTTTACGCATAGAACGTTGTACGTTTTTGAAGTTAACAAACATACCTTGTGCAGTTTCTGGACGTAAGTAAATGGCATTTTTACTGTCTTCTAGAATTCCTTGGAATGTTTTGAACATTAAGTTAAATTGACGAATGTCAGTAAAGTTATGTTTTCCGCATTTTGGACAAGCAATTTGATGTTCTTTGATGTAATCCATCATTGCTTCATTGCTCCATCCTTCAACACTAACGCTTCCTTCTGATGCTTCTTCAATTAATTGGTCAGCACGGAAACGTGATTTACATTCTTTACAATCCATTAATGGGTCAGAGAATCCTCCAACGTGTCCACTTGCTACCCATACATTTGGGTTCATTAAGATTGCAGATTGTAAACCTACATTATAAGGTGACTCTTGAATAAAACGACGCCACCAAGCTTTTTTAATATTTTCTTTTAATTCAACACCTAAAGGACCAAAATCCCAAGTGTTTGCAAGTCCACCATAAATTTCACTACCCTGATATACAAAGCCACTGTTCTTTGCGTGGGCAACGACTGTATCAAATAATTTTTCGTTGTTCATAAATACGCCCCTTTCCAAGAATACACAATATAATGTGTCGGTAATTGAACATACTAATTGTTAATTATATACACTCTAATATAACACTTTTTGAAGAAAAAAGTCAATGCAAATTGGTGATTTCACATGAGTTTTCCATGGTTTGTTTTCATTCTTCCACAGGATGAAAAAAAGGAGCAAGCTCCTTTTGATTTATTCCATGTTTGCCACCATTTTCAAAAACTTGATGGATTTCAAAGAAATACCAGAATATTCATAGAAAAACTGATATAAATCTAAAAAATGGCCAAAGGTAAATCCATCAAATTGACATAAGATCTCATAATGTTCAAACTTTGCTTTACATAACAGACGAAAGTATTTTAACTCTTCCCTCGTCTTGGTTTCATCTTTCCCTAAGCAAAGGCAATGACTACAGACAAAACCTCCATCTAACATGGATAAAGCAACGATGTTTTTACTCGAACCACAACGCACACACCCATCGACATAGGGTTCAATCCCATGAAGATGATTCATACAAGATTGAAAAAGACATAGAATGCGCATCGGATGTGATGTCTTTTCAAGAATGGATAAGCTTGCTTGTAACAAGTCAAACTCATCTTCTTCAAAGCGAGAGACATCCATACATTCACAAAAGAAAGAAGCAATGCTTTGTTTTAGTAAATCCTCTCTAATCTTTCGATAACTATGAATGATTTCTGCATGAATGAGTGAATGTAGGGTTTTGGTTTGTGAATATTGGATTTCCAAACGCACATGCGTAAATAATTGACAAGCAGGTGCATTCTTGCTTTTTACTTTTTGAATGCCACGTGCAACAACATTGACAATACCGAATTCTTTACACAAAACATGAAGGATGGCATCATTTTCACGATAGTCACGAAATGATACAACAATTCCTTCTAGTTCTTTACTCTGCATCTTTATCTTCTAATTCTAAATATCCAAATTGTTGTAATTTATTACTACGATTACGCCAGTTTTTCTCTACACGAACATAAAGCTCTAATTCTACTTTCTTATGGAATTTTGCTTTTAAGTCTTTTTGTGCAGATAGACGAATGCTGCGAATCATCGCTGCTTGTTTCCCAATCAAAATAGATTTTTGAGACGTACGCTCTACGATGATCATCGCTTGCAAGAATAAAGTTGTATCATTTTCTTCTTTCTTCTCAATGACAACAGCAACACTATGAGGAACTTCTTCATTTGTTTTATACAAGACTTTTTCACGGATGATTTCCGCAATTTGGAATTGTTCTCCATGATCAGAGATCATATCATCTGGGAAGTATTTTGGTCCTTCATCCAAGTAATTTTTTGTCACTTCTAATAATTGGTCTAAATTATCTTTGTTTAATGCACTAATTGGGAAAATTTCAGCAAAGTCATATTGTTGCTGCCATTTTTGTAGCGTGCGAATTAATTTTTCTTTTTCTAATAAATCAATTTTATTTAGAATAAGAAAACATGGAATATGAGATTGTTTGATCTTCTCTAACAAGAATTCATCTCCGCTTCCAAAGCTTTGTGTCGCATCGACAACCCAGAAATTGACATCGGCTTCAGCAATTGCCGTATAAGCATTTTTATTTAATGTTTTTCCTAATTCATGTTTTGGTTTATGAATCCCTGGTGTATCGGTAAAAACAAATTGTGCATCTTCACGTGTTAAGATACCAGCAATATTGTTTCTTGTTGTTTGTGGTTTTGGAGTCGTAATTGCAATTTTTTCATTTAATAATGCATTTAACAATGTACTCTTCCCAGCGTTTGGGCGACCAATGATCGCAATAAATCCTGATTTATATGTCATTTTAAATCCTCACTGTCAAAACTATCCGGTAGTAGTTCATGGATGGTTGTGACCCTTTCTTCTTTTTTATTACTTAATATAATTGGTGTATCGTTATTTAATAATTCCCATAAAACTTGTCTACAAGCTCCGCATGGTGTTGTGATACGATACGAATTGCTGACGATAGCTAAGGCCTTGATATCGTCTTTTCGATAGCCATTCGAGTAAGCTGCAAACACCGCATTGCGTTCAGCGCAATTCGTTAATCCATATGATGCATTTTCAACATTGCATCCTTTAAAGAATTGATGATCAAATGTTTCTACACAAGCACCAACATAGAAATGAGAATATGGAGCATAGGCATTTTCTAAAGCAAGAAATGCTTGCTTTACCACTTCTTCATACCCGTTCATAAGAACTTACTCCCTATAATCAAAATTCCAGCAACGGCTGCTGCAATCGATACAGCTAAGACAGCAGCTGCCGAATAATCTTTAATTTTTTTAGCTTCAAGCGAATACTCTGGTGATATTTTATCGGTGATGGTCTCAAGTGCACTATTTAAATATTCAAATGCAATCACAAGACAAATAAAGCTTATGATTACAATCCATTCCCAAACTTTTAAGTTTAAGAACAAACAACAAAGGATGACAGCAAGACCAATACCATATTGCAATCGAATGCTAGAATCCTTTAAAATGCCATCGAATAAGCCTTGAAACGCATATCGAAATTTATTGATGCATTTTTTTAGGAACGATATCATTTAGAATCACATCCTGTAAAGAAAACATCACTTTTTCATCTTCTTCATTCATATGATCATATCCTAACAAATGAAGCAGACCATGCGTAAATAAGAAACAAACTTCACGACGTAAAGAATGTCCATATTCTTCTGCTTGATTAACAATGGCTTGAATATTGATAAAAATATCTCCTAGTTCTTCATCGCCTTCCATCATTTCATAATCGTCCATTTCGTCCTTTAAAGCAAAACTGATAACATCTGTAGGACGATCTATATGGCGATAATCACGATTAATTTCATGAATTTCCTCGGGATCAACAAAGATTACACTAGCACTATATTCTTGCTTTAACGCTAAAACCTCTTTTGCTTTTTCAGCAATTGTTTCAAAATCTTTTTTATAACGGTTCCAACGTTTTTCGCTACTTTGGTTATGAATAATTATTTCCATACGTGACACACTCGCTTTCTGTCTATTATTATACCATGTTGTAAGACAAGATATCTATATAATATAGCTTCTTTTTTTATCTATTTTCCGATTTACTTTGCTCTTATATAATATAGGAAAGACACATAAATATATATTTGCACTACAACCTATTTCCAATTTTATTTCCTATTGTATCGATTGATTATGTAAAAGTTATGTATACATTATGTTAAATATCTGTTAAAATGTAATTGTTTCAATATGTTTTGGGAGGTTAGCTTATGATCTATATGGCTACGCAAGCTCTCTCTACCGTTCAAATTAGCTGGGATTTCATTATTGGTGGTTTAGCCCTATTCTTATTTGGAATTCAGTTTATGGGCGATGGATTGAAGAGTATCGCTGGAGAAAAATTGAAAGATTATATTGATAAGTACACAAACAAACCATGGAAAGGAATCCTTGTTGGAACTGTGATCACGGTGTTGATTCAATCAAGTTCTGCAACAAGTGCGATTGCCATTGGTTTTGTTCGAGCTGGTTTAATGAGTCTAGAACAATCTGTTGGAATTATCATTGGTGCAAACATTGGTACAACGATTACCGCATTCTTAATTGGTTTAAAAGTAGAAGAATTAGCACTATATTTTGTATTCTTAGGTGTTCTTATCACATTATTTTCTAAACGTAAAAAACAAACTTATGCCGGTCAAATCATCCTTGGATTTGGTATCCTATTCTTTGGATTGAAATTAATGGGTGATGAACTTAGTAAATTAGGTGAATTAGATTTCTTTGAAACGCTTGCAATCACAATGCAAAATCAGCCAGCTTTAGGCTTCATATGCGGTATTGGAATGACCGTTCTCGTGCAATCGAGCTCCGCAGTGGTTGGAATAATTCAAAAAATCTACGATTCCGGTGCCTTGACACTAACTGCAACATTACCATTTGTATTTGGTAGTAACATTGGTACAACCATCACTGCAGTCATCGCTTCTATTGGAGGAAGCTTGTCTGCTAGGCGAAGTGCTGCTATCAACGTACTATTCAATACCCTTGGTTCTGTCTTATTTATGTTCTTCTTGCATCCGTATGTTGACTTGATTCGTACAATTAGTATCGAATTCAATATACCACCAATGATGCAAATCGCTATTGCTCATATTTTACGTGCAATTATTATTTCTATTCTAGCTTATCCATGTATTAACTTAATGATTTCAATCATTAAGAAAGTCGTACCTGGCGAAGAAGAAGTCATCGAATTAAATTTAGATGCACTTGATCCAAAACTTGCCGAATCACTACCTGCTGGTGCCCTTGGTGTTAGTAAACAATTTACAGTTAAAATGGGTGAATTAGCAAGCGATTGTCTTCGCGCTAGTCAAGATTATTTCAACAAAGAATCAAGTAAATATTGTACCGCTTCACAACAATATGAAGATGCAATCAACTCATTAGATTCAAAAATTACAGATTATTTGATGAACATCGCTCATAATAGTATGAGTGATCACGATACAAACGAATTCATTTCCAATTTACAAGTCATTAAAAATATTGAACGTGTTGGTGACTTAACAATGAATTTAAATGAATTCTTTGAATTGGCTTTCGATGATAAATCTGCTTTTACAGATGATGCAATTCATGATGTAAATGAAATGTATAAAACTGTATTAGAAATGAATGAACTTGCTTTATCTCATTTCATGAATCCTGATGAAGCAAAATTACAGATTTTACATGATAAAGAAAACTACCTAGACCTACTTGAAGTAAAAGCAAGACAACGTCACTTTAAACGTATGGCTGGGGAAATCTGTGGTTCTGGTGTTGCTGCTAGTATCTATGTTGATATTTTAGGTACATTAGAACGTATCGGTGACCACGTATGGAATATTGTAAAAGATGACAATAAAGAAACACCTTTACATAAACCATTAGTTACTGAAAAATAAACAAAACTATGGGCTCTTCCTTGTAAAAGAGCCCATTTTTTTCTTGTAATCAAAATTACATAGTGCTATAATAATTAAGTAATTTAAATGTCGCGTTCGGCAAGCGGTTAAGCCACAGCCCTCTCAAGGCTGTACCACGGGTTCAAATCCCGTACGCGATACCATTATAAAAACAAAGTAGAGAAACCAATTATTCGATTTCTCTACTTTTTTTTAATTCTTTAATTTAATTCGAAACAAAGTTCCTTTTCCTTGTTTACTTTCTACTTCAATAGTTCCATCGTGTGCCTCTATAATAGATTGTACAATCGATAATCCTAAACCATATCCCCCACTTTGTCGACTACGATCATCATGAACTCGGTAAAAACGATCAAAAATTTTCTTTTTATCTTCATCCGAAATACCACAACCTTCATCTTCAACCTCAATAACATAATACGGCTCTTGTATACGCGTTCTAAGCGTGATTGTACCCTGCTCGCTATATTTAATTGCATTTGATAATAAGTTCATCAAAACTTGTAAAATCTTATCAGGATCACAAAATGCATATTCTAATGTTTGGTAGTCTTTTTTTATCGTCAACCCTTTTTCTAATGCCTTCTTATGTAAGGAATTATAAGCCTTATCAAATAAACCACATACATCACATAACACTCGTTTCACAACCACAGTCGACATAGATAATCGCGAAAGTTGCAATAAATCTTTAACAAGTTTTTCTAAACGCTGGATTTCTTTATCCATTTGAGACAAAAACTCTCTTTCTAATTGAGGATCATCAAAATCATCACGATTCAAGATTTCGATCATTCCCTTTAAAACAGAGATTGGAGTTTTTAATTCATGAGATGCATCAGCAATAAATCGCTTCTGAACTTTTTCGCCTTCTAGAGTTTTTGAAATATCTTGAATATAGACTAAACACCCACTATATTTATTCTTTGCCATAATTGGTACAGAGATAGCTCGAAACTCAATTCCATGCAACGTAAGCACTTGATCGCAAGGTCGTTCAAAGATATATGCGTCTTTGATAAACTCGTGTACACTCGTTATAAATGGGTTTTTACGGTAGGTCAAATTTTCCTCTTCGATTGGATAGGCACATAAAACATCTACCTGATTATGCATTACAATATTTCCAAATTGATCTAATAACATGATTGGAAATGGAATGCTTGAAACAACACTCATCAATTGCTTATATTTTAAATGAGCATCTTTTACCGTTGTTCTTACCGCTGCTTGTAAATCATTGTATTCTTTTGCTTTAATAGTCTTATACTTATTCTCATAAAAATTATCAACTAAAATGACACATAAAATCATCAAGGTAATGCTACCATAAATATTCATATCCGTATGATATTCAAATAAGCAAACGCAAAGTCCTAAAATCACATAGGTAAAGTAGCGATTATGCTTCATCCTTCATCTCCAAGATATAACCAATACCTCGTTTTGCACGAATGCAAATATCTGATTTTTCTAACTTTGTGCGTAGTTTAAATACATGGACATCAACAATTCTTGTGTCACCATCATAATCAAAGCCCCAAATATCATTCAGGATGGAATCTCTTGATACGACGCTTTCTTTATGTTGGATAAAGTATTCTAATAAATCATATTCTTTCTTCGTCAGTGTCATTTCTTGACTTCCTAAGAACACTTCCCTTTTCTTAATATCCATCGATAGCATACCAAAGGATGACAATTGTTCTTCTTTTTTCGTTTGACGTTTCATATGGGCATTGACTCTCGCAAGCAACTCTCTAGGCGAAAATGGTTTTGTGACATAGTCATCAACGCCTAAATCAAAAGCGTGTAGAATATCACTTTCATCATCTCTTGCCGTCAACATGATAAAGATACTTGTAATGCCTTTTTTACGCAGTTCTTCAACGATTTCAATTCCGCTTTTTGATGGTAACATCCAATCAATGATCAACACATCAAATGCTTGTTCTAAAGCTAAATCAATTGCTTGTTGACCATCGCCACATTCAACAATCTCATAACCTGCTTTCTTTAAATCATAGGAGATGATCTTGCGAATGTTTGCTTCATCTTCAATTAGTAACACCCTAGGCATCGCGCTCTTCCTCCTGCTCATAACGTTCGATAATCTTTTGTACTAATGGATTACGAACAACATCAAGACTTGTTAACTCGACAAAGGAAATTCCTTCAATGCCATGTAACAATTTCTTTGCATCTAATAACCCACTGTCTTTTTTCTTGATCAAGTCAATTTGTGTAACATCACCCGTAATGACAATTCTTGAATGAAATCCCATACGTGTTAAAAACATTTTCATTTGTGATCGAGTTGTATTTTGTGCTTCATCTAAAATAATAAATGCATTATCTAATGTTCTACCACGCATATAAGCAAGTGGCGCAATTTCAATGATTTCTTTTTCTAATAATTTTTCTACTTGTTCCTGTCCAAGGGTATCATATAAAGCATCATATAAAGGTCGTAAATATGGATCGACCTTTTCTTTTAGATCACCTGGTAAAAAGCCTAGATTTTCCCCTGCTTCAACCGCTGGTCTTGTTAAGATGATCTTTGAAATTTCTCCTTTTTTCAGTAGACTTGTCGCATACACCACCGCAAGATACGTTTTTCCTGTACCTGCGACTCCACTAGCAAATACGATATCATTCGTACACATGCAACGAAATAAACGACGTTGCCCAATTGTTTTCGGATAGATTAACTTGCCATGAATCGTTTTTCCAATTGGTCTTTGATAAGTCAGAGATAAATCTTTTAATTGATGCAATTGTGCTAAACGAAGCACATATTCCATATCACGCTCTTCCACATCAATGTGATGTTCTAACATGGAAAAGACAGCTTGTACGACCTCTTCTACAAGCTTACAAACTTCTTCGTCATCACTTAATACATGTAGCTCATTATCACGCAACACAAGATTACAAGCAAATGTTTCCATAATTCGCTTTAAATTCTTATCTTGTGCACCACACAATTTGACGACCCACTCCATCGGATAATCAACTAATGAAATAATATAATTTTTATTCATAAAACAACAACTCCTTTATTACTCATATGGATTGTATACATTTTTATTTTACCTATAATTAAAACAAAATGCAAAATATTTCACTGTTCTTCTGCATTTTTTACTAGTTGTTGCATCACACAAAAAAAGCGTGTTCAACACGCTTATAATACTTTGCTTAAGAATTCTTTTGTACGCTCATTCTTTGGATGATCAAAAATCTCTTCTGGAGTCCCTTGTTCTGCGATTACCCCTTGATCCATGAAGAATACACGATCCGAGATATGTTTCGCAAAGTTCATCTCATGGGTAACAATAACAATTGTTAATCCTAAGTCTGCAAGTTCACTAATAACATCTAAGACATCTTTTACCATTTCAGGATCAAGCGCACTTGTTGGTTCATCAAATAGAATCACATCTGGTTTCATTGCCATAGCGCGAACAATCGCAAGACGTTGTTTTTGACCACCTGATAGTTTTTTTGGAAATTCATCTTTTTTCTCTAATAAACCAACTTTTTTTAATAATTCACAAGCATTGGCTTCTGCCTCTTCTTTTGATTGTTTTAATTCTAAACGAGGAGTGATTGTGATATTATCAATCACACTTAAATGAGGGAATACATTGAAGTGTTGGAACACCATTCCGATTTTGCGGCGATGTACATCTAAGTCAATGCTTTTATCCGTAATATCAACACCTTCAAAAATCACTTGCCCACTTGTTGGCACTTCTAATAAGTTTAAGCAACGAAGGAAGGTACTTTTTCCTCCACCACTTGGACCAATGATAGACACGACTTCCCCTTCATAGATTTGTTCACTAATTCCTTTTAATACTTCTAGTTTTCCATAACTCTTCGTTAAATTTTTAACTTCTATTAATGTTTTCTTAGTCACTGATACTCATTCTCCTTTCAAATGATTTCACAAGTTTACTTAAGCTATATGTCACAATAAAGTAAATAATAGCTGCAATTGTCAATGGTTCTAAACTAAAGAATGTCGCTGTTTTAATCACGTTATTTACACTCATCAATTCGCCAATATAGAAGGCAGATGCAAGTGATGTTTCTTTTACCATCATGATGAATTCGTTTCCTAATGAAGGAAGGATTGTTTTGATTGCCTGCGGGAAAATGATTTTTACCATCATGTTTTTATTTGTCATACCCAAGCATTTAGCTGCTTCCCATTGTCCTTTATCAACCGCAAGAATACCCCCACGAATGATTTCAGCAACGTAAGCACTACTGTTGATAATCAATGCAACAATAACACTGAAGATCATTGGAATATTACTGTTAATTTGAGCAAAGATCGAAACAAACATCCATAATTGCAATAACAATGGTGTTCCTCGAATAATCTCAATGTACACATTTGAAATCTTTTGGATGATTACGTTATTACTTAATTTAATCAACGCTAGCAATGCACCAATCAATGTTCCACCTAATACCGTTACAAAGGCAAGTCCTAACGTTACAAGTAATCCATTTAGAAACATTGGCCAATAACGCATGGCAATCTTCATCGTACGTTCTAAGAAGTTTCCTGAAATCTTATATTTATCATAGTTCATCGCATGTTCATACCATTCTTCATATAAACCTTGTTCACGTACTTGTTTAATAATTTCATTGGTACGTTGTGCAAGTTCTACTTCACCCTTTGGAAAACCAATACGATTTCCAACATAATCAGGATTTAATTTAAAAGATAGTGATTTATCGATGTATAAGCCATCACGTTGATTCATGAAATCAAGTCCGGTACCATAGGCACAAGCAATTGCATCCACATTTCCCTGAACTAATAAGTTAATTCCATCATGCAATCCAACGATGTGTTGAATTTTAACATCTTTCATTTGTTCTAACACATAAAACTCTTGTAAGCTTCCTGGTTGAACAGCAATTGTTTTTCCTTTGAAATCCGCATGAGATAAATATTTATCTTTGTTCTTTTCAAGGATTAATAAACTTTGACCAGCTGCATCCCCTTCTTCATCAAAGTAAGAATCACTCATTTCCATCGCATCTAAACGCTCTGGAGTTTTTGTGATACCAGTGATGGCCATATCGATTTGACCATTCCCAAGACTTGCTAAAACAGCATCAAAGTCCATTGCTTTAATCGTTAGCTTCACACCTAACTCTTTTGCGATGTAGCGAGCAAGATCCATGTCACTTCCAACATATTGGTCTTGACCACTCTTTGTCGTGTCAATGAATTCATTAGGAGGAAAATCTGGTGAAGTCCCAACAACTAATTCCCCTTCTTCTAAAATTTCTTCTAATAAGTTTTTGTCTTGTTTTGCTAGTAGCGATTGATTCACTGTAGTCACTACAACAATCATCGCTAACAAGGCACATAATACTTTTTTCAATGTTCTCATAGCATATCCTTTCTCTACAAAAAAAAGCCGTCTCTAGATAATTCTAGAGACGACTATAAAATCGCGGTACCACTCTAGTTATTTTCATAGTGTGCAAAGTAACACTATAAAAATCCCTCTTCCCTTTAACGCAGGTAAACGATCTTCTCTACTGTTTTCAAGAAGACACTCACAGATGCGCTTCGACAATTACGTTACCGCTAGACTTCCACTCTGTTCTAGCTCGCTGTTGGAATGTAATCATGTACTCTTCTGATCCTCGATTTAAATAAGTGAGTCTATAATAATTTAATTTTTTTCATTTGTCAATAACAATTTTCATTCTTTTTTCACTCTTTTTTTCTAAGAAAATATAAAAAAAAGAGATCTTACGATCTCCATGTCTTATTTACCACGACGTGCTTTACGTGCAGCTTCTGACTTTAATTTACGACGAACGCCAGGTTTTACGTAAAACTCTCTTTTGCGAGCTTCAGCAAGGGTTCCATTTCTTGACACTTGACGTTTGAATCTACGTAAAGCATCATCAAGAACTTCGTTTTCTTTAACTACTACTTTCGGCATGATTTACCCTCCCTTCTGATGCAAGCATGTTTATTATACTTAAATCTGTATAAAATTGCAACCTTAAAATTACATTTTTTTAAATTTTATATAATAAATTGCTTATATTACTTTTATTCTTCCATTCCTAGTGCATATTTACGAATAATATGACGAGCAGCGTTATGATCTCCAATCCATGGTTCACGACCAAATTCACGATACATAAACACTTCATCCCCTTTACCAAGGATCAAAATCGTATCATGCATATTAGCACTTTCAACTGCTTGACGAATGGCAGCATAACGATCTTCAATAAAAATATTGTTTGTATCCGTAATACCTGATTTAATTTCATTTGCGATATCTTTTGCGTTTTCATCACGTGGATCATCTTCCGTTAAAATGATGGAATCACAATAACGATCCGCGATTTCACCAAACACTTTACGTTTCTTTGTATCACGTTTTCCAGCAGAGCCAAAAACAGCAATGATAGAATTATTATCTGGAGTGATGCTCTTTGCGAATTCAAACACCTTTTCAAGTCCATCTGGCGTATGTGCGAAGTCAACAATGACATTAAATGGTTGTCCTTCGTCAATACGTTCCATACGGCCCTCTATCTGCGTTAAAGATGAAAGATAAGGTAAAAGGTCCTCAACCTCTAAACCACTCTCACACATCGCTGCAATAGCCCCTAATAAGTTATAAATGTTATATTCCGCAACAAGATTCGTATGAATACGATATTCTTTCGCATTATGAAGCAGAGTAAAGGTAGAACCATCGGTGCTGATCTCAACATTTTCAGCACGATAGTCTGCATCTTCTTGAATACCATAAGTCACAATCTTTGCATTGCAACCTTCTACAATCTTAGAAGAATAAGGATCATCCACATTTACGACTGCAACGCCATCTTTTTTCAATTGTAAAAATAATTTATGTTTTGCTTCAAAGTAGTTATCAAACGTACCATGAAAATCTAAATGATCATAAGTTAAATTTGTAAAGACGGCAACATCGAAGTCAACACTTAACACACGACCTAATTCTAGACCATGAGAGCTTACTTCTAAGGCTACTGCTTTCATACCATAGTCAATCATATCTTTCATTGATTTATGAATCATGATTGGATCTGGTGTTGTAAGACTTGGAGGTAGTGTCACATCACCATAACTGATGGAAATCGTGCCAATGTAACCACATGGAGCAAAATGAGAATACACATCACGAATGATGCTTGTAATCGTACTCTTTCCATTCGTTCCTGTTACGCCAAACACTTTCATCTGACGACTAGGATGACCATAAAATTTACTAGCTACCATATTTAATGTACGATTGACATTTTCAACTTTAATATAGGCAACCCCTTTATGCATCACTTCAATATCTTGAGAATGCACAATACAAACAGCGCCCTTTTCGACGACTTCTTCAACAAATTGATGACCATTAAATGTCATCCCTTCCATACAAAAATACATATTATTCGGTTCTATTTTTCTAGAATCGGTACTTAATCCACTAATTTCAATGTCTGGTGCATGTTCAAATATTTCTGATAAAATCATATTAATCCTCCTTCACCATACGAGCAATCAAACGATCATCTTCTAGTGATGTAATGATCACTCTTCTCATTTGATGTAGGTTAGAGGAATCCATTGGGCAATAGACTTCTAAATATTCACTCGTATGTCCAAATAGCATTCCATCCACTTCTTTTTCAAATAACACATCCACTTCTTTATTGATGAACTGTTGTTTATAAGCAGTATATAACTCTTTTGAGCATTGTGCAAGTCTAGATGCACGCTCCTTCTTTGTTTTATTATCCCAATGTCCTGGCATTTTCGCAGCCACCGTATAATCACGTTTTGAATATGGGAAGATGTGAAGGAAACTAAAGTTGATTTTACGAATATTGTCCATCGTATCTTGGAATTGTTCTTCACTCTCTTGTGGGAAGCCGACAATCACATCACTAGAAATACTAATATCTGGCATTAAAGAACGAATATAGTCCACGCGTTCCATAAACCATTCCACGTTATAAGGACGATTCATATTCTTTAATACGGTATTATTCGCTGTTTGAATTGGAATATGCAAATGTCTTGCAATTCTTGGTTCTTGTTGCATAAATTCAAGCAATTCATCTGTGATTTCATTCATTTCAATACTAGAGATACGAATACGTTGTAAATCTTTTACTTCATTACATAAACGCTTCATCACATGGGTTAAGTTCGTTTTTAAATCACGACCATAACGTCCTGTATGTATTCCGCTTAATACGATTTCACGATGTCCACTCGCACATAAGTTTTTTGCTGTTTGTACAACTTCATCTTCCGGCAATGAGCGCTCTGCTCCACGTGCAAATGGAATGATGCAATAGCTACAGAATTGATTACATCCATCTTGAATCTTTAAGAAGGCACGTGTTTGATGTTCAAAATGACGCACTGGTAAAGCTTCAAATACACGAAGAGCACGAACATCTTGTAGTACGTTTTCTACTTTGTTTCCATTCACCGCTTGTTCAATACGATCCGCTAATGTTTGTTTAAGAGCACTACCAATTAAGATATCAACATGTTCCATCAATTCTAATTGTTCTTTTGCTGTTTGTACATAGCATCCGACGACAGCAATAATCGCATCTGGATTAGTATGACGTGCTTGATGAATCTTTTGTCTTGATTTACTTCCTGCAGTATTGGTAACTGCACAAGTATTGATAATATACACATCGGCTTTTTCTTTAAACGATACTTCTTCGTATCCTTTCGCAATTAATGCACTTTCATAACCTTGTGATTCATAGGTATTAACTTTACAACCAAGTGTCGCAATGGCAAATGTTGTCATTCCTCATTCTCCTTTTTTCTTCTTTTTTCAAACTTCTTTTGGTATTTACGAATCTTTTTTAACATTCGTTTTGAATACAGTTCATGCTCTAAGATAAAAGCAACAATCGCTTCTTCCTCTTGCTTCAATAATAATTTGGCAAACTGCGCTAAAATCTCATCACTTGGCGTTTCTAATTTTGGATTTAAAGAAAATTCTTCAATCAAATGATCTTCTTTAAATACATAGAAACGTTTGGTCACTGGATGAAATAATACATAGTTCGTCAAAGAATCATGCGCACAAACACATACACTCGTAAAACCATGATCATAAATATGATAACCATATAGATGATCTGCAGTTTCTTTTTTACAATCTCGAATAAATGTATGATATTGTTTTAAATCTAATAAGACAATCTCATTGGCATATAGCCCATTTAGCCAAGGACTAAAACCTGGCATATAAATTGGTTTACCATCATATTCAAAAGAAACCAATTGATTCTTTAATTTATCAATTTCAACATTCATCTGATACTTTCTTTGTAAATATGTTAAATCATACCAATAATCAAACATATGCACATACGTATCAAAGAATACATCTTCAAACTTTCTTTTAATCATTAAAGAAGAATATAAATATTCAACACGAAAACATTCAACATCCTCTTTGTATCGCGTATCTAAATCATATTCTTTTAATTTTTTTTGTTTTTGTTCTAACACACGTTTTTCTTTTTTATAAGACAATAAACAACGATCGTATTTTTTATTCACAATCTGATTAATGTGTTTCATTGTGATCTCCTAACATTTCATAGTAAAAAGAAATTGCATGTGTCACGACCATAGCAGCTGTTTCAGCACGTAAAATACGTCCACCTAAAGAAATACGTTGAAAACCATGTTGTTCTAGTTCTACAACTTCTTCTTCACTAAATCCGCCTTCACACCCAACGCAAACAAAGACCTTCTTTGCATTTGGATAAGACATTAAAACATCTTTGATATGAAAGCTTTTTACTTCTGCATTCTCATAGGCGATTAACTTCACATCATAGTCTTCACTTTTCTTTACCAGTTTTGAAAATGGAACAGGCTCATGCAAGTTAACTAAGGTTGAGCGTTTGCACTGTTCGCAAGCTTCTAATAAAATCTTGTTCCAGCGTTGTAATTTCTTATCTTGCTTTTCATCTTTTGTCTTCACTACTGTGCGACTTGATGTAAATGGTACGATTTCATCCACACCGAGCTCTCCACACTTTTGCAATAAAAAGTCCCACTTTTCTTTTTTAATCAAGCCCTGTGCTAGCGTAATCGAAACTAGATTTTTTGTGCAATCTTGAATTTCTTCATCAATGATACAAGATACATCTCCATTTTTAAACAACAAATGTGCAAAGAACATATGTCCCTTATAATCCGCAATCCGTATCACATCATTTTCTTTCATGCGCATCACATGAGAAATATGATGTGCTTGTTCTTTATTAAACAAAACTTCATCTTGAACCTTTATCGTTTGATCAATAAAATATTGTTGCATATATCATCCCTTGATCCATGAATATCATCGATCATGTTTCCTTTCTAGCAAGCGACTTGCTGTAATTTCGTTTAAACTATGATTTTGTCCTATAACTAATTTATAATACAATATTTTTTTACATCTTACAATTCATAGTGGTAATTTTTCTGCTTATGAACAATTTCACAAGTAAAATGCGAAAAAAAAGCAGTATGATTGTATACTGCTAGCGTGATTTCATCTTTCCTTTTGTAGCTAAAGAACGAAGTTGTTGTACTTCAAAAGGTTTTAACTTACGATATTCTCCTTGGCGTAAGTCACTACATTTCAAGAAAGCTAATTCTTTACGATGCAAACGACGAACTTCATATCCTAAGGCTTCCATCATACGTTTGATCTGACGATTTCTTCCTTCATAGATTGTTAAGTCGAAACTACATTGGTTTTTCTTTTCATCATTTTCTGTCATTTTAATCTTTGCAGGTAATGTTTTAATACCATCATCTAAAACAATTCCACGTTTGATATGCGTGATTTGTTCTGGTGTTAAAATCCCATTGATGGTAAGGTTATACACCTTTGGAATATGATAACGAGGGTGAATAATTTCATTTGCGAATTGTCCATCATTTGTTAAAATCAACAATCCACTCGTATCATAGTCTAAACGACCAACGGTAAAAATACGTTCATTGCAATCAACAAGTTCAATCACGGTTTTACGATCGAATTCATCATTGCTTGTACACATTGTCTTCTTTGGTTTATTCATTAAGAAGTATACTTTATCTTCTTTTGCGATTGCTTCGCCATCCACTTCAACAAAGTCACCACGTTTTACTTTATATCCCATCTCAGTAATAATTTCACCATTTACAGCTACTCTTCCCTGAGCAATCATCTCTTCTGCTTTTCTTCTTGATGCAATTCCTGCCTGTGCAATTACTTTTTGTAAACGCTCCATGGTACCACCATCCATTTCTCTTAGTTATTCTACATGATAATAATCATTTTGAAAAGAATTATTTTTATAAAAAATTACCAAACACGAAAAAAGATGATATTCTTTTTGAATACCACCTTTCAAGGTTTATTGAAAACGTGAAATATAGCTATTATAAGCTTCATTGTAACTGTCTACAACCGTTTGAGTATGGAAGCTTTGAATTGCATAATTTCGATCTAGATAATCAATCAATGAGCGTGTTACTTTTTCAGCACCAAATACGTTTAGATGCACACCCGCATCATTGGTATCTTGTGTCCAATCAATTAACTCAATTGTTTGATTGTTCATATTGTAGAATGGAAGATCCATCTCATAAGCAAGATTTGTAATCAAATCATTTTTTGTTTTATTCCATTCTCTTGCTCCTGGAACTTTCAACAACAATAGTGGAATTTGGTGTTCATCACATAAGTCCTTAATCTTTTGTAAGTACGTCACATATGTCGGCGGCAATGTGATGTTTTGTTCACGATACATATAGTATAAATCCCCATAGTATGGCTTGATTGTATCACTATAAGCAAATCCTTTTAAAGAGTTTGGATTGCTGCTGAAATGACGATAGATATCATCAACACTTAATTCACTATAACGATTTTTATACAACGTGATTGGGAATAACATCGATAATTGTTCATCTTTTGATAATTCAAAGACAGGATCTTGAATCATATCAATCTTATTCCATGATAATGGAATATTATCGATGATCTTGCGTTTATTTCCTAATTTGTATTCATGTTCATTAAACATGCTGTTTACTTCAAAGACAACACATTGAGGATGTTGATTTTTTAAAGTATCTTTTAAAATATAATATAAAGAATATACACGTGCTTGTGCTGCACCTAGTACATAGCTCGTCATTCCTCGCTCATTCCAAATAATATTTGGATTCACACTACGATACGTACTACTATCACCTAAGATCAGTAAATCTAGTGAATCATCTTCAATTTTATAGAAGTCCTGAATCGCTTTTGATAAACCTTCATGACTAGGCAATAAAACTCCAGATATTGTATGTGTTGTAAGTGCCAAAACTAGGATAAAGCAAAGAAATGCAGATGTGTGTTTCAAAAATTTTTTCATAAGCTTCACCTTTCTTTAGAATGCCCCGTAAATAAAGTCACCAGCATCATACCCTTCACCATAAATACCGAAAACGATAATCATAAGTAAGATTACTAATAGTACTCCATAACGAATCCATAAATGTTTTTCACTAAATAAATAATAGATATCCTGTTTCTTTTCCTTTAAGATTGAAACGATTAACATCATCACTAAGCCTGAAATGATAATCCAATAATCAAATGGGACCAATCCACCAACCGTAGCGTCAAGTGGGGCAAATGTAAAGATTGAACACAACATGCTCCAAGCATCCGCTACCGAATGAGAACGGAATAATAACATTCCACCTAATACAACTAGCGTTGTTCTTAGGATTGCAAAGATTTGATAGACAAGATTTTCATCTTTGATGTGTAACGCTTCTTTGACTTTATTAAACAATGGTTGCATCAATAAGCCTAGCATCATGATGATGTAGTAATATAAACCATAAGAAATATATTTCCAGCTAGCACCATGCCAAAAACCATTGAAAAACCAAACAAAGAATAATGGGAAAGCACTCAGAATGAATCGTCCAAAATGACCTGGCAAATGTTTCTTGACACTACGATTTAAATTCATATTCATAGAAGATAAAGAAACTGAGTAGAATACATAATCCTTTAACCAAGTACCAAGTGTGCGATGCCATCTTCTCCAGAATTCCGCAATCGATTTCGCAAAGAATGGTTGTGCGAAGTTTTGTTCCATATAGATTCCAAACATGTAACCAGTTCCTCGAACAATATCCATCGCCCCACTAAACTCTGCATAAATTTGTACGGTGTATAAAACAACCGCCAAAAAAACAGTCATACCACCATATTGTTCACCAAATACGCTATTGACGAACAATGCAGCACGATCTGCAATTACCATCTTTTTAAATAAACCCCAAATGATGAGATATAAACCACATTTAATATTACGGAATTCATATTTATTTCCGTTATATAATTGATCGGCTAATTGATCAAAACGAGAAATAGGTCCCTCTGTCATCTGTGGGAAGAATGTTAGATATAAAGCAACTTTCGCAAGGCTATTCGATGCTTTATATTTTTGTCGATAGACATCGACAACATAACTGATTGCCATCAATGTATAGTATGAAATACCTAATGGCAAGATGATTTCTTTAGCAGGAATATCAAAATTTAAATGGAAAATTGATCCAATCCAATTAATATTGCCAGCAAAAAAATTAAAATATTTTAGATACAACAATAATCCAACGTTAATTGCTAAGATCACACATAAGATAATTTTTTTACGTTTCTTAATTAAATTCTTAAATGCTTTCTTTTCCGATTTTTCTATCACTTTTAAGTGTTCTTTTTGATAATCGCTTTGACGTTGTAATACCATCGCACCAATATAAATACTAACTAATGAAAGAAGTAAAAAAACGCTTAATGATTGCGAAGCAGAAAAATAAAAAATCGCATTCGCAATTAATAAAACGATCCAGCGATATGCCATTGGTACTAGATAGTACAATAAGCATGCTACTAGTACCAATACCATATAGGATGTAGAAATCAATGACATGAATCTTATTCCTCAGCTAATTTTTGAATTAATGCATATAAGCTTTCAACACTGTTGAATGCTTCTGGTTGAATTTCCATAACTGGGATTTCAACATCAAATTCATCATCGATTGCAGCGATTAATTCTACAATATCAAATGAATCTAATAATCCATCTTCTACTAATTTCTTTTCATTACGATAGTCAATTCCAGCTTTAATACCTTCTAATACTTCAATTAATTTTTCCATTTTACTTTTCCCTCTTATACATTTCTTTCAATTCTTTACGATCAATTTTTCCGTTTGCGTTATGTGGCATACGTTTTGTTTTGTAAATCTTGTTTGGTACCATATATGGTGGTACTTTTTTACGAATTTGTTTTAACACATCTTTGTCTTCTAACGTTTTACTTTCATAGAAGCATACAATAAAGCGATTTTCTTCATCATAGATACACGCACAAGAAGCAATTCCTTCTAATGCAAAGATGCTTGTTTCAATTTCGCCAAGCTCAATACGATAGCCCATGTGCTTAATTTGGAAGTCTTTTCTTGATAAATACATCAATTCACCAAATTCGTTATACTTAACGATATCCCCTGTACGATAAATGCGTTCAGGATAGTGAGGTTGTAGTGGGTTTTGCACAAACACTTCCGCAGTTTTCTCTGGTTGATCGTAATAACCATGAGCTAGAAAACTACTTCTCACACATAACTCACCAGGTTCACCAACAGCTGCTTCTTTGTTTTCTTCATTTAAAACAATGACATCACAGTTGTTGCATGCATTCCCAATTGGCAAAGAGTCATCATCCGCAAATTCACGATTCACAACATAGTAAGTACAAATATCCGTAACTTCTGTTGGTCCGTATAAGTTTGCATACAATGCATTTGGTAAGAATTTACGCCAATAATTTAAAATCTTATTTGGCATAACTTCTCCCGCAAACAATACTTTTTGAATTGTTGTAGGAAGAATTGCTTCTAAACCATTTAAATTTGCTACGATTCCAAGAGCACTTGGTACCCAGTAAATCGTATTGATTTTATATTCAACCAAGCAATTTAATAATTTTGCCGGGAATGAGAAATATAATTTTGGCAATAAGAATAAGGTTGCCCCTGCTTTAATAGTAGAAAAAATATCTAACACTGACATACTGAAGTAGAATGGTGTTTGATTACCAAAAATCGTTTCTTCATTAATATCAAATGCTTCACATACCCATTGTGCATAAGCCATAACTGAACGATGGGATAATACAGTTCCTTTTGGCATTCCAGTAGAACCTGAAGTAAATAGTACATAAGCAGGATCTGTATCGATCATTCTTCGATATACGCAATCTAATGCATCTTGGTTAATTGGATATTCTTTTACATCTTCATATACGAGTATCGTACCCGAAAAATGTAATTGTTGCGCAATTTTTTCATGTTTTGCATCTGTAATCAAAACACTTGACTGCAACGTATCTAAAATCATATTCATACGATCTACTGGCATCTTCACATCTAATATCGTATAATAATTGCTACTCATTAACGTAGCCATCATCGATGTTAAAGCTGCGATACTTTTGTCAATTAAAACAACAACTGGTTTGTTGATGCCATCTACACAATCACAAATGCGAGATGCAATTGATTTTGTATCTTGTAAAAACGCATGATACGTAATACTTGAATCTGGTTCTAGAACCATTGTTTTTTGTGAATACTTTGCTTCACTTTCATATAACATATCAATTATGCTTTTCATCATTTTCACTCCTATAAAATATCATAAAATATTTTCATGTATACTATATCATTATCATATAGGTCTAAATATTAAGATTTTTTTAATTTTTTTAATATTTTGTATTATTTCCAGATTTCTTAATTTATATGCACTATTTTTCTTACAATATCGTAATATTTTTCTCGTGCGCTCTATTTTGTCGTTGCTTTTTCAAATTACCTGTTTTATCATAACGATAGAAAAAGGAAGGATGAGGATAATGATTGTTGGTATTGGTTGCGATATTGTGAAAATTGAGCGCATGAGAAGTTTTGTAGAAAACAAAAAAAAGCTTGTCTTTTTAACAGAAAAAGAACAAGCACTATGTAAAGATTTCCCTCTTGAGCGCAAAGTGGAATGGCTTGCTGGCCGATTTGCTGCAAAAGAAGCAATTTTTAAAGCGATTCATACACAATTTCATTGCACAATCTTTGATTTTGAAATCCTATCAAACAAGGATGGTGCACCAACGTGTCAGATTGATGGTTATCACATACATTTATCCATTGCCCATGAAAAAGAATATGCCATTGCTTATGCATTAATTGAAAAATAAAGCTACGCCTTCGCGTAGTTATTTTTTATGCATTAAGCATCCTCTTGCAGTTCTTGCATCATGGAATCAATTAAATGTTGTAACAATGCTTCAAATATAGATTGATCAGGAGCATGATTTGCTTGATAATCTTTAAATTTTTTATTTGCTTCACTTCTAGTAATGCTATGATCAATCTGTTGATCAACCATTAAAAAATACTTTCCATAATCCTGACATATACCTAAAAAACAATCATAAACATTGCGGTAAGACACATAGATACAAGTGGAAGCATCTTGCTTCAACCGTTCATCATACATCATGAAATCTTCCATATAATCAAAATTAAATACAAGCTTAGGATGCTTTATAAAATGTTGAAGAAATGGTATGAATTCCATATAAAGTGACTGACGCTTTTCAAGTTGCATAAGGATCCTTCCTTTCAACACAAACTAAGATTAATTTTGTAATAATCTTGTAATAGCAGCATGATAGCTTGCTTCATCATAAGCAATGCTTTCAGCATGATTTGCTTCTTCTACAAATAAAATTTCTTTTTTTGAGTGACAAGCATCAAATAATTTTTTAGCCATATCTGCTGAAACCATCGTATCTTTTAAGCCTTGTATAAAAACAATGGGAACATTCGTTTTTTGCACGGCACTTAGAGGTGAAGCCTCATATAGATCAAAGCCTGCTTTCTTTTTTGCATAGCGATAACAGATAGACTTTATATATTTGGCAAGAAATGAGGGTACACTTTTTAATTGATCATCAAATACATCATCAATGGAACTAAATGCACAATCACTGACAATACCTACAACTTGTTTAGGTAAATCTTTTTCACCACTTGCGCTTACAACACTTGCTGCCCCCATAGATACACCATGTAGTAAAATACGAATATTTTGACCATAATGATCTACTAAATAATTTGCCCAAGCAACGATATCATGACGATCTAAAATCCCCATTGTGCAATAGTTTCCTCCACTTAATCCATGTCCTCTTAAATCTACAATCAACATTGTACACTGCATTTGATGATAATACTGCATATGCATAGAATATTCATTAAATCCATGAGATTGAAACCCATGGGCACAAATCACAAATGTTTGCGATGGTTGCTCACAAGCAAATTCATAGCCATGTAGTTTTGTTCCATCACTTGAAATCGTATTTACTTCTTGATACGACTTTGTTTGTAAATACGCACTTCCTTTTTCAACTTGATCATGTAGTGGGCCACTCTTGTAAAAAGGAATCTCTGTGTATGGAATGACTGCTTTTTTCGTATGTTTTAACAATTTCACAAAGATGGTTCCAATACCAAAAGAAATAAAGAAGCAAAGAATAAAAATAACAAAAATAAGAATAAGAATGATGTTCATGTTTTGAACTCCTTTCAGTTTTAAATAAAAAAATAAGAAATACATAAGTAATTGTATCACACTTCTTGCTAAATGCTTAAAAAAGGAGCAATTTTATTTCGCTCCTTCTTCATATCTTGTATCCTATCTGATCCTCTCTATCAGGATTCTTTAGATAAGATACCCAAGGTACTTTTTCTTCTACTTTCTTACGATTTCTCAAGCTTTCAATTTTAACATTCTTTACTTTGCTTGATTCCTCTTGATTTCGATTTCGCTTATTTTCTTTTCTTACCGATTACCTTCCTTATGATTTCCTTATCTCATGTCTTCCTGACATTTCTAAGTGTCATCATGTTCATCGGCTTCGCGTTCCCTTGGCTCTTACAGGTTGTCACTACTCAATGACTTCTTCTATGATCACTTTATCATTATTCTTTTCATATCGTTGTCATCTTCATGAACATTACCTGTTTTAAGTAACTTTGTTTGAACTTGTTTCTTTGTTCACCTATACTATACGTAAAAACAAGAGGATTGTAAAGACAGATGGAAAAGTTAGCATTCCTTAGGAATATTTGGTTTTTACCCTTTTTATCTATTAAAAAGGAGCGATTTTCTTCGCTCCCTTCAATATTTGTATCTTCCCGCATCTTTACCTTTTTAAGAAGATACCCAAGGTACTTATTTCATCTACTTTCTCAACTCTTCCGACTGTTTGTTTTCACGTTCACTACTTTATTTCGTTTCGTTTTGATTTCAACTACCGCCTATTTTCTTTCCCCGATTACCTTTCTTCTGACTTCCTTATCTCATGTAGTCCTTACATTTCTAAGTATCATCAGTTTCATCGGTTCCGCGTTCCCTTGGCTCTTACAGGTTGCCACTACTCAATGACCTTGTCTATGATGACCCTTTTATTATCAGCCTCATCTCTCTTGTCATCTTCATGAACGTTTCCTGTTTTAAGTAACTTTGTTTGAACTTGTTTCTTTGTTCACCTATACTATACGTAAAACAAGTAGGCTTGTAAAGGTGGATGGAAAAACTTGTTAGCTATATGGAAGAATTGTCAAAACGCGACATTTTAGAGACTAAAACATCGCGTTTTTTTATTGATCAAATAATTCTTCTTCACTTTCTTGTTTGAATTCTGGTAATTCTGGTAATTCTTTTAAGCTTTGTAATTTAAAAGTGTCCATGAATTCTTTTGTGACTTCATATAAGAATGGACGACCAGGTGCATCGGTTCTTCCGCACTCTTTGATTAGATTTCGTGCTAATAATTTACGAATCATCATATCACAACTAACACCACGGATTTCTTCTACTTCCACTCTTGTGATTGGCTGTTTATAAGCGATGATTGCTAAAGTCTCCATAGCAGCACTTGATAAACTTGCCATCTTTGTCGTAGAGAATAAACGTTGGGCAAATGGATGGATAGATTCTTTGGATACAAATTTGTATACACCACCAAAACAAACCAATTCCATTCCGTGCGTATCTTTCATGTATTCATCCATCAATGCATGAATGGATGACATAATTTCTTCTTGTGTAAATTCAATTAAGCACTCTTGTAATTGAGAAAGTGTAACACCTTCATCCCCACTTAAAAACAACAATCCTTCCATGACTGCATATAATTGATCATGCATACTTATTCGTCTCCTTTGATAATCCAAATCGTTTCTTGCGCATCGATAGTAAATGTGATTTCTTTATGTTTGATCAAATCTAGAATCGATAAAAAGGTCACAATGACCATATGTAAACTATCACAGTCGTTGCATAAATGTTCAAAGCTCATTTTTCCTACAAATCCTCTTAAACGATTTTTAATTTGTACAACACGCTCATCTAACGACAATTCTTTTACTGTCATCTTTGTTTCAATTGGATGAGCAAGCGCCATTCTTCTTAACACTCGATTCATCGCTTTAATCAAGTCATAGGGATTTCCTTCTAATTTGGTTTCTAATGTCTGTTGCATCCATTGATTTGTCTCTTCGCTCATAGGCTTCGTATACATCAATTGACGCTCTTCATATTTTTCTTCAAATTTGGAGCTTACTTCTTTATAACGTTGATATTCTAACAAACGTTTGACTAATTTTTCGCGATGATCTTCTTCATACTCTTCTTCAATCACTACTTTTTCTCTTGGTAATAGTTTTTTACTCTTATATTCTAATAAACCCGATAATTCGGATAAATACTCGCTCGCAACTTCTAAATGTAGGGAATCCATCGCATTTAGATACTGTAAATATTGGTCGGTTAATACATTCATATCAAGATCAAATAAATCTAATTTATTATCTTTGATTAAGTGTAACATTAAATCTAATGGTCCTTCAAACTGATCAATTGTAATCGTAAATGCCATATCATCACCTCACACATGTACTTTATTATAACAAACAATTGTTGGTTTTCCTACCTATTATGAGGATGTAGGCGAAAAAAGATTGATTTTTATCTTTTATAACGCTTCCATTTATGTTAATAATAAGTTGTTAGAAAGTAGGAGAAAACAATGAAAAAAAACAATCATCATAAACAAATCTATCAAGGAGATGTGATTACGCTTGAACAAGTCGATGTCAAAGTGAACGAACAAGTGTTTCAAAAAGATGTCATTTTGCATCCTGGAGGCGTTGGTATTTTAGTCTTTGTATCCGGTTGTATCTTGCTTGTGGAACAATACCGTTATGCCATTGAGCAAATCACCTTAGAAATTCCTGCAGGTAAATTACGCCCGAATGAAGATCCTGTTGCCTGTGGCTTGCGAGAATTAGAAGAAGAAACTAGTTTTAGCACATCTAGGCTTCATCCAATGTACATGATGTATTCAACACCTGGTGTTTGTAATGAAAGAATTTATTTATTTTATACGCAACAATTGCATAAAGTAAGCAATCCTTTAGAAATGGATGTCGATGAAGATATCCATATCAAATGGGTATCCTTACAAGATTGCCTAACTATGATTGAAGATGGATTCATACAGGATGCAAAAACAATCTTAGCCATCCAATATGCAGCCTTGCATCTAGAAAAAAAAGTCTGAGCGAATCAGACTTTTTTATTCTTCAAAGAAACCTGCAAGTTTCATCAATTGTTTCGCATTTGTTGTTTGACAACGACCATCTTTTAATTGATAGTCAAAACAAATCTTATCATCTTCATAATATTCTGAGAAATGATAGTTGTTTGCTTCAATGTTTGGATCAAATTCTAAATCACATAACTCAAAGTCATGCGTTGATACCATGGTGATAATCCAAGGACGGTGTAGGCGACGAATCGCTTGAATAGCACATTCAATACGATCAGCACTATTTGTTCCTTTAAAGATTTCATCAATTAATACAAGCATGGGTTCTTCTTTTTTACTTTCATCCATCATTTGTTTAATGCGTAAAATTTCAGCATAGAACGTCGAGATTCCCTCACTGACATCATCTTGCACACGCATACTTGTATATAGATGCATACAAGATAACTTACCACTCTTCGCGCAAATACGAGCGCCTGCTTGAGCTAAAATCATATTTAAGCCAATCGTACGTAAGAAGGTTGTCTTGCCAGACATGTTGCTTCCTGTGATGACATAAGACGATGCCGTCGCTTGAAATCCATTCGTTTTTGCATGTTCTTCTAGTAACAATGGATGATGCATCTTTGTGAAACAAAATGTTGGCTGTTTACTATCTAAAATCTTAGGAAAAACAGTGTTTTCTTTGGCAAATGAAAGTTGTGTCAAAGATGCCATGCGTTCAAATTCTCCAACGCTAATAAACCAATCTTCTACTCTTTTTCCATATGTCATTTGCCATTTTTGATATTGATGAATACCATGGAAATCCATCAAGAACAATCCATTCAACAAGATATTCATGATGAAATTATGATGCAAAGAAACAATGGTCAATACTTTATGCAATTCTTTTGATCCTTGTACACTATCATCGATTGTTGCTTGTAAGTCTTTTAAATAGGCGCTTTTGTAATCTTGTTTATGAAGATGTAAAAACATACGCTCATAATCTTGCATCACATGATGCAAATCATGTACGGATGCTAAAATTTCTGAATTGCGAATAGTGAATAATAAACTTAAACATAAAGATAATGTAAAACCAATACTAAAAACGATATATGTCTGATCAAAGAAGACCATCAGGATGATACCGATCCACGTGATGCATGGTAACACATAAGAAATGATTTGTTCAACCAGTGTTTGTTTCTTTGTTTCTTGTTTTAGCATTGCAAACACCATATCTAATTTTTGTTTCTTTTGTTTATGGCTGTGTTTTTCAAATGATTTTAACAATTGCACAAATCGCATCGTGCCATCAACATCATGTTCTAACTCTTCAATTGCTTGTTGATTGCGAACAATGTCATCTTTGTTTCCTTTTTTCCAAGTCAAAGCCTTAGCAAGGGCATTGCGTCCATATGGCGTTTTTGCGACACATAGAAATTGATACAGAGATGCTTTGCCAAATAGGTCTAAATCATAAGCCTGTGTAGTATCTTTATCAAGAAACTCAGCACCACAATCTTGAAAGCTTTTCCACTCTTGTTGTTTTCTCTTTAAAATATCTTCATAGCTTTCTTTTAATAATTGTTCATCTTCTAATTCATTTTTGACTTTGCCATGTTTTATAACAATGATAATAAAAATAAGAAATGTGATTGCACTGATTGCATATAAGAAATTGGATGATTTAAAATACCCCTGAAAAAAGCAGTATATATATGCAATCGTTAATAATAAACGTAAACTTGAATATTGATGAGAACGATTTTTTAGTTCTTCAATTTGTTTTGTTATGATCTTGATGTGATCATGAATAAACGATTCATTCATATCTAGTACCTCTCTAATACGTTTTATTATAGCATAAACAAAACGTCGTATAAAACAAAAGATGTGTATTTCTACACACCTTTTATACGATTAGAATAAAGAAATTGCTTCTACTTCTTCATCAGTTGCTTCTTCTTCTTTTTTTATTTCTCTTTTTTCAATTTCTTGAAGTTGTGAAACAAGATAAAAATCATTCATTCCTTTTAACATAGAAGAGAATGTGGAATCCTTACTCATCAATGGAATATCTTTTGAAACCACTTTTGTTAGTTCTCCATTTGATAGTGTTAATTCATCATTTAAATCTTGCAGTGTCACAAGTGAAATTTGATAAGGATGAGATTTTACTTTCTTGCATAGCATGCTTCCTTTTGCAGGGCGGCCAGTGACATCAATATCACTTAATTTCATACGTTTGCAAGCACACTCATCACTGAAGATCAACAATTGTTTATTATCTTGATGATAGATACATGCTCCCACTAATTCATCACTGACTAAGTTCATAGCTTTAACACCTTTAGAGCGAAGAGATGTCGATGGAATCAAGGATACTGGATAGCGCGTCGCAAATCCATTTTTTGAAACTAAGATGATATCATCTTCATCATATGCGATATAAGTTTCTAGTACTTCATCGTTATTCACTAATTTCATATTAGCCATTGTTTTATTATTACGAGATACTTCATAATCCACAATCGGCGTTTTCTTCACTTGACCTAAGCGAGAAATGGAAATTGCATAAGCCTGTGTTTTAAAGTCACGTAACACATAGGCATTCGTGATTTTTTCTTCTGCACTAATTTTAATTTTCGAGTTGATATGAGAACCAACTTCTTTCCATTTTGCCTCATCTACTTCATAGACTGGTAAGTAACCATAGGTACCAAGATTGGTGAAGAATAAAATATGATCAAGCGTATTGACTTCTTTAAAGCCGACAAGCTGATCGCCTTCCTTCATACCAGTCATCACATCCGAACCAGCCGCATAACTTCTTAACGATACGCGTTTGAAATAACCATCTTTTGATATCGTAAACATGACTTGTTCACTCGCAATCATAGCAACTTTATCAATGACAATTTCTTCAATTGTATCTTCAATCGTTGTTAAACGTGGTGTTGGGAATGCTTTTTTTACTTCTTTTAATTCCGCAATCATCACTTTACGTAACTTCTTAGGATCTTCTAAGATTTGATGTAATTGCGCAATTTCTTGTTGTAGAGTATCAAACTCTTCTCGTAATTGCTTGATATCGGTATTCGATAAGCGATATAAACGCATTGTTACGATGGCTTCCGCTTGTGCTTCGCTAAATCCAAATGCATCCATGATCTTTACTTTTGAATCGGCTTTATCTTTACTAGAGCGAATCAAAGCAATGATTTCATCTAAGATGGATACAGCTTTGATCAATCCTTCTAAAATATGACAACGTGCTTCTTTTTTATCTAAATCAAAGCGACTGCGACGCTCAATGACTTCTTTACGATGGTCAATAAATGCATCTAACATTTGAATCAGTCCCATTTGAATAGGACGTTTCGATTCAATCGCAATGATGTTGTAGTTATAAGAAACTTGTAAGTCTGTATTTTTATATAAATAATTTAATACGAGTTGCGTATCCATGTCTTTTTTCACATCGATGACGATACGTAATCCATTACGATCACTTTCATCACGAACATCTAAAATACCATCTAGTTTTTTTGTCAAACGGATTTCATCAATCTTTTTGACCATATTGCTTTTTACAACCTCATAAGGAATCTCATAAACGATGATTTGTTGGACTGTTTTGGTTTGTTCAATGCGCACTTTACTACGCACCATAATACGACCTTTTCCTTTTGTGAAAGCTTCTTTGATGCCATCTATTCCTTGTACAATTCCACCTGTAGGAAAATCAGGTCCTTTCACAAAGTTCATCAAATCCTCTAAGGTACAAGCAGGATGCTGAATACGATGAATACAAGCATCAATACATTCTCCTAAGTTATGAGGAGGAATGTTCGTTGCATATCCTGCCGCAATACCAGTGATTCCATTGACTAATAAATTTGGATATCGAGCAGGTAAAACCGTTGGTTCCATGGCTGTGTCATCAAAGTTCCAAGCCCAAGTAACGGTATCTTTTTCAATATCTTTTAATAAGAATTCACTGATTTTACCAAGTCTTGCTTCCGTATAACGCATGGCAGCAGCTGGGTCATCATCAATAGAACCATTATTTCCTTGCATATCGATTTGTGGTGTACGAATTTTCCAATCTTGAGACATACGGACCATTGCATCATAGACACTTGAATCCCCATGAGGGTGATAATTACCAATGACTAAACCGACGGTCTTTGCACTCTTTCGATATGCTTTATCCCAAGTATTTCCATCTTCATACATCGCATATAAGATACGACGTTGTACTGGTTTTAATCCATCACGTGCATCTGGAAGTGCACGATCTTGAATAATATATTTTGAATAACGACCAAATCGGTCTCCCATAATTTCTTCTAATGGTGAAGTTAAAATTGTAGCATGATTTTCACTTACTTCAATTGTTTTCTTTTTCATCTACGAACCTCCACTTCATAATCATCTTCTAATGTAAAGGAAACATTTTCTTCAATCCAATCACGACGAAGATTTGCTTTATCACCCATTAAGACAGATACACGTTTTTCAGCAACGACAGCATCATCAATGCTAACTTGAATTAAGGTACGTGTTTGTGGTGACATGGTTGTATCCCATAGCTGATCCGCATTCATTTCCCCTAACCCTTTATAACGCTGTAACGTATAGCCTTTTGGGAATGTTTTACGAAGTTCATCTAGCTCTTCATTCGTCCAAGCATAGCGAATTTCTTTTCCTTTTTGTAATTTATATAACGGTGGCATCGCAATGTATACCATCCCTTTTTCAATCAATTCTCGCATATAGCGATAGAAGAACGTTAATAATAAGATTTGAATATGTGCTCCATCGTCGTCGGCATCGGTCATGATGATGACTTTATGATAATTTGCATCATCTGCATGGAAGTTTGCACCAACACCTGCTCCTAGCGCATGAATGATCGTATTTAATTCTTCATTCTTTTCAATATTTGCGATACTTGCTTTCTCTGTATTTAACACTTTCCCTCGTAATGGAAGGATTGCTTGATACTTCGAATCACGTCCTTGTTTTGCACTACCTCCGGCAGAATCCCCTTCGACTAAGTACAATTCTTTTTTACGTGCATCTTTTGATTGCGCACTCGCAAGCTTACCAGAAAGAATTTTTTCACTCTTTCCTTTTGTTTTTCCTTTACGAGCATCTTCTCTTGCTTTACGTGCTGCTTCACGAGCTGTACTCGCACGTTGCATCTTCTTAATTAACGTGATTGCAAGTTCTTTATTTTCTTCTAAGAAGAAGGATAACTTTTCACTGACAATGGAATCCACTGCATTTTTTGCTTCTGGTGTTCCTAATTTTCCTTTTGTCTGTCCTTCGAATTGTAATAGATGTTCAGGAATTCCTAACGATAAGATAATCGTTAACCCTTCACGCACATCGCTACCTTCAAAGTTTTTATCTTTATCTTTTAATAAGCCATTTCTTCTTGCATAATCATTAAATACTTTCGTAAATGCATTTCTTGCTCCCGTTTCATGAGTACCACCATCTTTGGTACGAACAATGTTAACAAAAGAGAAAATATTTTCTTGATATTCATCCGTATATTGGAAAGCACAATCGACTTTAATACCATTGACTTCACCACTAAAGGATACTGGTTTATGAAAGCTTTGTTTATCTTCATGTAAATAATCCATGAATGCCACAAGGCCTTCTTCATAATGATAAATTTCTTCTCGTTCTTTTCCATCACGCTCATCTTTGACAATCAGACGAAGACCTTCTAATAAAAAGGCGTCTTCTTGTGCGCGTTCTGCAATTTGTGTAAAAGAAAAACGTGTTGTAGAGAAAATCTTTTTATCGGGCATAAAACGCGTTTTACTACCTGTTTTTGTTGTTTTTCCAATTTCTTTTAATGGAGAAATATTACGGCCACCATTTTCAAAGCGCATCTGATACATTTTTCCATCACGACAAACAGTGACTTCCATCCAAGTACATAATGCATTTACAACACTTGCACCAACACCATGAAGCCCACCACTTGTCTTATATCCACCTTGTGAACTAAATTTACCACCAGCATGTAAAACCGTATGAATAACTTCAAGTGTAGATACTCCACTCGCATGCATATCCACTGGCATTCCACGTCCATGATCTTCAACACAGATCGCACCATCTTTTTCAATCGTAATCGAAATCGTGTCACCAAATCCATTTAACGCTTCATCAATGGAGTTATCGACAATTTCCCAAACTAAATGATGCAATCCTCTTCCATCAGTAGACCCTATATACATTCCAGGACGTTTACGTACGGCATCAAGTCCATCTAAAATCTGTATACTACTTCCATCATATGCTTTATTTGCCATATCGTCACTCTCCTATTCTAAATTTCCTTGTTTAGTTTATCAAATTCTTAATACGAGTGCAAATAAATATTTTGTGATTTTTAAAAATTCCTTTACACATTTTTCTAAATGGTTCAAAATACTAGATGAAAAATCATGTTTTTCTTTTCTATATTTACTTTTAATGTTAAACTATATGATAAGAAAGTGATAGGAGTGGTGATGTATGGATATGAACTGGATATTTTATATTCTTTTAGGTTACTTATTAGGATCTTTACCATTTGCTTTAATTATTGGTAAGGTTTTTTACAAAACAGATGTTCGTAACTTTGGTTCAGGAAACCTAGGGGGAACAAATGCTGGTCGAGTGTTAGGAAAAAAAGCTGGTATTTCCGTTATCGTATTAGATATTTTAAAAGTGATTGTGGCAGTTGCCATCGTTTCTTATTTTGATAAAGAGGCAAGTATATGGGCTGGATTAGCTGCTGCCTTTGGACATTGTTATCCAATCTTTGCAGGATTCCGTGGAGGAAAAGCTGTAGCAACGATGTTTGGAATTATTATTTCAACATCTTTCTTTACCTTCCACAGTCCTTGGTACTTCGTTGTACCATTGATTGCCTTCTTACTGGTATTAGTTTTGACAAAGATGGTTTCTTTATCAAGCATGGTTGCAGCATTAACAAGTAGTATTTATATTACTTATATGCAACTTAGTGCAAGTACAGAAATCATCATCGCAAGTTGGTTATTGACAATTCTTGTTATTTATCGTCATCGTTCAAATCTTAAAAAGATTATGAACGGTACAGAAAATAAAATTAGTTGGTTATAAGCATATAAGGGTATGACATAATAAAGTCATACCCCTTTTTTTATAAGATTTTTGTTGTCCACTCTTCTAAGTTCCAAACTTCATCTACGAAATCTTCATAGAAGTCAGGATCATGAGAAACAAGTAACACACTTTGCTTGTATTCTTTTAATGCTCGTTTTAATTCATCCTTTGCATCCACATCTAAATGGTTTGTGGGCTCATCTAGCACAAGCACATTGCATGGTTGATTCATGATGACACATAGACGAACTTTGGCTTGTTCTCCTCCACTTAACACACACATACCAGATTCAATATGATCCGTTGTAAGACCACATTTTGCAAGTGCTGCGCGTACTTCACCATTTGTATAACCAGGATATTTATTCCAGAAATAATCAAGTGCACTCTCACCACTTGCTACTTCTTCTTGCTCAAAGAAACCAATTTCAGCAAAAGGGTCCACATCAACTTCTCCAGAAATACATGGAATCATATTCAACAGTGTTTTTAATAATGTTGTTTTACCTAAACCATTGACCCCTTTGATTGCAACTTTTTTATTACGTTCAAATGATAAATTCAATGGACGACATAATGGCTCTGTATAACCAATAACTAAATCTTTCGCATCAAAGACAACGCGTCCTGTCGTTCTTGATGGTTCAAAATGAAATTCTGGTTTTGCTTTTTCTTTTGGTTTCGAAATCAATTCCATCTTATCTAATTTCTTCTGTCTAGAATGTGCCATATTACGAGTGGCAACTCTTGCTTTATTACGAGCGATGAAGTCTTCTAAATCATCAATTTCTTTTTGTTGTTTTCGATAAGCCGCTTCTAATTGTTTTTTCTTTAAAGCATGTTGTTCTAAGAAATAATCATAATCTCCAACATAACGTGTCAAGATGCAATTTTCTACATGATAGATGATATTGACAACACGGTTTAAGAATGGAATATCATGAGATACTAAGATAAAGGCATTCTCATAGTTACTCAAGAAATTTTCTAACCATTGAATATGATTTTCATCTAAGTAGTTAGTCGGTTCATCTAGAATTAAAATCATTGGATTTTCCAATAATAACTTACATAATAATACTTTTGATCGTTGACCACCAGATAGCATCGTGACATCTTTTTCTAGACCAATATCCATCAATCCTAACCCTTGGGCAACTTCTGAAATTTTCGTTTCAATCATATAGAAGCCACTATGTTCTAAAATATCTTGTAGTTCCCCTACTTCTTCCATATAACGATTCATTTCATCTTCTGTGCAATCACACATTTTATCATATAAACCCATCATTTCTTTTTCTAAATCGTATAGATGGGCAAAGGCATCTTGTAGAACCATGTGAATCGTCTTTCCTTTTTCTAATACTGTATGTTGATCTAAATACCCTACAGTAATGCGATTACACCATTCTACACTTCCCTCTTCAGGTACTAATTTACCAGTTAATATATTTAAGAAGGTTGATTTTCCTTCTCCATTTGCTCCAATTAAACCAACATGCTCCCCATTTAATAAGCGGAACGAAACATCTTCTAAAATCTGTCTTCCTCCAAAACTATGAGAGACATGTGATACATTAACAATACTCATGACTTAATCCTCCACATTCATTTCTTGCATAGTATATCATTTTTCATTTAACACATTCAACAATTTCCTTTGAACATCTAAAATTCTTTTATTTTCTAATAATTCTTAACAATTCATCACAAATTTTAAGAAGACGTTCATAACATTCTCAAATAAAATTTGATATAATACTGAGTACAAATGAGGTGAAGTGAAATGCCGAAACAAAAAGCTTTTACGCCCATCTCCTTATCCAAAGGTTTAAGTGATGATGAAGTAGAAAAAAGAAAGTCCCTTGGTCAAATCAATGCGATTGATCAAGCTGTTACAAAAAGTTATAATGCAATCTTTAAAGATAATATTGTAACCTTATTCAATCTAATTAATGCCATTCTTGCAGGTTTGATTATCTTTATTGGTTCTTATAAAAATTTATTATTTTTAGGTGTTGTTATATCCAATTTAGTCATTGGTATCTTTCAAGAAATTCGAGCAAAACGTGTCTTAGACAAATTATCTTTGATTACGCAACCCTTCGTACAAGTATTACGTAATGGAGCAATCCAAAACTCTCATATGAATGAATTAGTCTTAGATGATATTTGTATCTTATCCACTGGTTCACAAATATGTGCAGATTCCATTGTTCGTCAAGGACGCTTAGAAGTCAACGAATCGCTCATCACAGGAGAATCCGATAATATCGTAAAACAAGAAGGTGATTTCTTATATTCTGGAAGTTTTGTCATCAGTGGTAAAGCGAGTGTTCAAATTGTACATGTAGGAAATGATAACTATGCACAGACCATTGTGGATGATGCCAAACAGTTTAAAAAGCATAAATCAGAATTACGTGATTCCATTAACTTTATTATTAAAACGATTGGGATTGCCATCATTCCTGTCGGTATTTGCTTATTTAGTAAACAATTATTTATTACCCATACAACCTTAGCACAAGCTATTGTATCTACGGTAGCAGCTCTTATCGGGATGATTCCAGAAGGTTTAGTCCTATTGACAAGTGTTGCCCTTGCAGTTGGATCCATTAATTTAGCGAAGAAAAAAACATTGGTACAAGAATTATATTGTATTGAGACACTTGCACGTGTCGATACGCTTTGTCTAGATAAAACAGGTACGATCACAGAAGGAAATATGCGTGTAGAAGACTATTTACCATTAATCAAACATCCTTATAGTATGGATGAAATCCTTGCGAATATGATGATGGCTCTTGATGATGATAATTCCACAGCCATGGCTATTCGAAAACGTATCAAAGGCTATGATATTATGATGACACCAAAAACATGTTTATCCTTCTCTAGTGATAGAAAATGCAGTGCTGTAACATTTGTCCAACAAGGTACTTATATTCTTGGTGCTTATGAATTTGTTCGTTGCATCAAAGATGATACGGTACAAAAAGCCATCCATGATCATGCATCTTTAGGAAATCGCGTGTTAGTATTAGCACATAACCAAGAGTCAATTCAAAACGACGAAATTCCTGCGAATAATACCATCTTAGGTTTAGTCGTCTTAAGTGATCCGATTCGTCAACAAGCGCCAGCTACCCTAGCCTATTTCTTAAAACAAGGGGTTGATGTTAAGATCATCAGTGGAGATGATCCAAAAACAGTCAAAGAAATTGCTCATAAAGCAAGTCTAAAAAACTATGATAATGACATCGATGTATCCAAACTCAGTGATGAACAATTAAAAGAAGCAGTGAATACTTATACGATTTTTGGGCGTGTCAGTCCTACGCAAAAGAAGAAAATGATTCACTATTTAAAAGAAAGTGGTCATGTCACAGCGATGATTGGTGATGGAGTCAACGATGTTATGGCTTTAAAAGAAGCAGATTGTAGTATTTCCGTTGCCCAAGGAAGTGAAGCAGCGAAAAAGATTTCAAATCTTGTCTTATTAGACAATAATTTTGCTAACATGCCAATCATTGTCGATGAAGGACGTCGTGTCATCAACAACATTCAGCGTGCCGCATCACTCTTCCTAGTAAAAACGACCTTCTCCATCATGATCAGTATTCTAACTTTAATCATCCTACGACGATATCCGTTTGAACCCATTCAATTAACCTTGATTTCTTCTTTGACCATTGGAATTCCTAGTTTTTTCTTAGCATTAGAAGCGAATCATACTAAAATTGAAGGTAACTTCTTATTAAATGTCTTAGGTAGAGCGTTCCCTGGTGCTTTATGCGTCGTTATTGGCATTTTATATGTCAACCTGCTTGCCTGTTTCTTTCCAATCTCATATGAAGCCATGTCAACGATGTGTGTCTTATTGACAGGAGCTAATGGCATCATCGTTTTATATCGTGTTTGTTCTCCATTCACCTATAAGCGATTCTTGATCTTTGCAACGATGACATCCTTCTTTATCCTAGCTGTCATGTTTGCACCAAAGATCTTCTCCTTAGTTCCACTAACCATCTTCCAATTTACTTTGACAGCCATTGGAATTGCATGTATTCCTTTCTTGATGACCTTCTTCTTTGAGTTTGGAAAACGATTTAAATTAAAACAAAAAATTATGCAAATTGCACATTTATCATAAACAGTTTGCTTGAAAAAAAGCAGATTTTTTTATTTCGTTTCTTACTAAAAAATGGTAAAATCTTTACCGAGGTGTTAATTATGAACGTATATTTAGAGCTCTTTGTCTCTTTTATGAAGATTGGTGCTTTCACTTTTGGTGGAGGCTATGCCATGCTTCCTTTGATTCAAAAAGAAATTGTCGAAAATAGAAAATGGGCTACCGAAGAAGAAATCATGGATTACTTTGCCGTTGGACAATGTACTCCTGGTATTATTGCAGTCAATACCGCAACCTTTGTTGGTTACTACAAAAAAGGTATTTTAGGTGGTATTTTTGCGACACTTGGTGTCATCACACCATCCATTATCATCATCTTATGTATTGCCCATGTCTTAGAAAACTTTTCCGAATTAGCAATTGTCCAACATGCATTAATGGGTATTCGCATTGCTGTTTGTGTCTTAATTTTAAATGCTGTTTTAAAACTATTTAAAGCTGGTATTAAAGATACCCTTACCGCTATCATCTTTCTAATCGCTTTATTATTAGCTCTTACCAAACAAGTACAGACATTTTATATTTTAGTCATCGGTGCACTTCTTGGTATTAGCTATCAGTTATATAAAGCTAGAAAGGCGGGTAAAAAATCATGAATCTTTATATTTTATTATGCTATGAATTCTTCAAAACTGGCTTATTAGCAGTTGGAGGAGGACTTGCGACTGTTCCTTTCTTATTCGATATGATTCAGCGTTATGGTTGGTTCACAAATGAAACACTTGCGAATATGATTGCGATTTCTGAAGCAACACCTGGCCCTATGGGTGTTAACATGGCAACTTATGTTGGCTATGTCACAACCAATCATGTTCTAGGTTCTTTGGTAACGACCTTCTCCCTGATTACGCCAAGTATTATTATCATTTGTATTATTGCCCATTTTTTAAAAAAATTTAAAGATAGTGCATTGGTTCAATACCTATTCTATGGCTTACGTCCTGCTGTTTGTGCCATGATTGCCACAGCTGGCTTATCCATCTTTGTGACTACGATGTTTCAAGATGCAAACGTCACGTTTGATACCTTTGAAGTCTTCCCCTTCCTCTTGTTTTTGATCGTGTTAGGCATTACGAAAAAATTTAACAAAATTCACCCGATTGCCATCATCTTTAGTTGTGCTATCATCGGTATCATCTTTCAATTATAATATGCTTCTTTGAGGCATATTTTTTTATTCTACTCTTATATGATTAGCAAAAAAATGCTATAATAAATAAGAATAATTGAAAATGAATGAAAACAGGTGTATTCCACTTAATAAGGAAGAAAGTGAAATTCTTTCGCTGCCCCAGCAGTCGTAATACGGACGAACTCTAAAAACCATTGCGTCATACGTGAGAAGGTCGAGTGTAGGATGAAGTTAAGCCGAAAGACTTGCCTGTGATCAACAAATTCTGCTGGGTGATCAGAAACCATAAATCATTATGTTTTTTGTTTCACAATCACGAGGAAAGGAAGGGTTAGAAAATGGGAATGGAATGCTGTGCTTACAGTTTTTTATTAGAAGATAGTCACATGTGTGATTATGAGATTGCCACCGATGAGCTAGCTAGCTTTATTTCGCTTTCTAGACATTTTATCAAGCATATTAACCAAGATGATCTTATTACTCTGATTGAACTAGTTTATCACGCAAATGGTTCAATACGTGGTAAATGTGCAATCCATGAAGAAGAAGTGCAACGACTTCATCAACTATACGAACGCTACCATGTGGATATGAAACATTTTGTCCTGCCTGATGGCTGTGTAGGTGCAAGTTATTTACATGTTTTACGTTCTAAAACAAAGGCAGTTGTTCGCTATATGACATTGATTAAAAAAGAAAATCGTGACGTTCCACAAACATTATGGGACTTTATGAATTTACTTGCGAATACCTTTTTTATGATGGCTCTTTATGAAAATAAAGAAGAAGGCTTCATTGAACAGGAATTTGTATCAAAGTCTTATGAAAGCTAAAGAGCTTTGTTTAATTGCAGTTATCGCTGCAATTGAATCCGTTGTCTTTACTTCATTTTCATTTGTTCTTTATTTAGAATGCATAACGTTGACCATCGTGTTATTTGCTATGGTCTTTAAAACAAGACAAGCTGTTTTAGGTGCTGTTGTATTTGGCTTATTAAACTTAACCGTACAAGGAGTTGCACCTTGGAGCATCATGTATTTACTGATTTATCCTACATATAGCTTGATTATTGGATTATCAAAAGACTATTTATCAAAACATTTTATCATCTTATGCATCGTCTGCGGCTTGTTATCTTTTTCAACAGGTCAACTCGTACAAATCCCCTTTATGTTACTATCGAAGCATATAACGTTCTATTATATTATCGCAGGACTAAAAACTTCGCTTATTCAAGGGTGTATGGTTGCACTTAGTTGTTTTATTTGTTACAAGCCAATTTATATGGTTTTAAAACCAATAGAGAGGAGATTCAATAATGAAAAAGTTAAGTAAGATTTTATTAGTTTGCGGACTATTATTCTTAGGTGGATGTGGCGCAAAAGAGGAAGCAAAAGAACCAGTTGCTAAAACAGATTCAACAACAATGCACATCACTGTAAAAAATGAAAAAGAAGTTATTTTCGACAAAGATGTAACAGTTGAAGAAGAAGTTAAAACATTAGAAGACTTCTTAAAAAATGCAGATGAATTAAAAGCAGATATGTCAAAAGGTGAATTTGGTACACAAATCAATGGTCTGTTAGATCTTAAAACAGAAGATTGGAACAAAGGACCATGGTGGTTATATTCATCTGAAAATAACCAACAATGTAAAAAAGCAGGATTTTGTGATGCCGCAAGTGCTCTAGAAGTACATGATGGAGATGCATTCACATTCACATATTCTTCAGAATTCTAATGAGTCTAAAAAAGGTACGTAATTATTAACTACGTACCTTTTCTTTATTTGTTTTCCAAATTGGTAAAAAACCAATCGCTGCACCAAGTAGTGCAACACTAATCCAGCCAAAGCCAATATCATTAAATGGCAAGGCATGGACAACATCATTTAAGATGCCAAATGTTAAGCCATAGATTTCAACGCCATTAATCAAAGAGACGATGAAGGCAAATAACATCGAAATGACATATACACTAGAACGATCTTTGATATAGCGTTTGAAAAACGATAAGACGATTAATACAATTGTCACCGGATAAATGATCATTAAGATTGGTAAAGAAATCCTGATCAATTGATTCAAGCCAACATTCGCAATTAAAAACCCTGAGAAGCAAACATATTTCGCAACTCTTTGATATGTCCAAGTATCAGATAATAAAGTTTCTAAATAACGTGAGAATGAGGACACTAAGCCTACCGCAGTTGCGATACATGCTAAAAAGACAGCAACACCTAAGATAACGCCTCCCCCATTACCAAGCAAGTGATAAGTAACCGCATGAAGCAGGTTACCACCATTGGCAAACGTTTCATTTGTAATTGCACCAATATGTGTCAACATAAAGTAAATTAAGGTTAAAAAAGTAGCAGCTCCAAGACCACAAAAGACTGTATATTTCACAATACTTTTTTCTTCTTTTACACCATATAAACGAATCGCTTCAATGACAATCACCGCAAAAGCAAGACCTGCAGGACCATCTAATGCATTATATCCTTCAATCATTCCTAAGAAGAAAGGATGATCTTGATAACCCCCTGTAGGTGTCATCATATCTCCAAAGGCTAGAGAACCGTTTCCTGCTGGATTCGTAATCGCCATAATGAAGATCACAAAAATACTGAGCAATAATAAAGGTGTTAATATTTTACCGACATAGTCCACAAGCTTTTGACTATTATGACTAAGATAATACGTCATAATGAAAAAGATTGCAGAAAATAAAAATAAACAAATACTATGATATTCCTGTGGCAAATATGGCACAAAAGTTATTTCAAACGATACCGTCGCTGTTCTAGGCAAACCAAACAAAGGCGCAATCAGCAAATAGATTGCGATTGAAAAAAACATGCCAAAGCGAGGACCAATCAAACGTCCAATATCATCGATATTAGAGCCAATCAATACAACCGCTACAATCCCCATAATTGCAATACCAACGTCTGTTAAGATAAACCCTAATAAAGCAATTGGATAATGACTACCAGCCAATTGACCCATGGCAGGAGGAAAGATCATATTTCCCGCGCCAAAAAAGATAGCAAACAACATCATTGATATTGAAATAATTTGTATAAAACTTAATTTTTTCATTTATTCATCCCACTTTCAATACCTTACAATTAATAAAATACCGTTTTCAATTCTATCATAAAAAAGATGAGATGTGTAGATATATATAAAAATAGATGGATTTCTCCATCTATTTTTCTTAGCGTTTATGAATTTCGCTAATGATTTCTTCGATTTTTTGTCCTCTTTCTAATGCATCATCAACACAGAAATGCAATTCAGGAACTTTACGCATTGTTAAACGTTTAGCAAGCGTACTACGAATAAATCCTTTACTTCTTTCTAATGCTTTCATTCCTGCTTCTTCTCTAGCCTTTTGACCTAAGAATGAAACATAAACTTTCGCAATTGATAAGTCATTTGTCACAGTTACATCTGTAATTGTAATAAATCCAATTTTAGGATCTTTCAATTGGAACTGAATGATTTCACTCACTTCTTTTTGAATGATACCAGCAATTTTTTCAGCTTTTACTTTCATATAATCACCTAATTATTCTGGATCAACTTGTTGATCTTCGTATGCTTCTATAATATCTCCTTCTTTAATATCGTTGAAGTTTTCAATTGTTAAACCACATTCAAATCCATTATTTACTTCTTTCACATCATTTTGGAAACGACGTAAAGAACCTAATTTACCAGTATAAACAACGACACCATCACGAATTAAACGAGCACCACATTCTTTTGCTAAGTGTCCATCAGTAACCATACATCCAGCAATTGTACCAACTTTACTTACTTTATATGTTTGACGAACTTCTGCTTGACCAATAATAACTTCTTCATAAACTGGAGCAAGCATACCTTTCATCGCAGCTTCCATTTCTTCTAATGCTTTATAAATGATGTTATGTAAACGGATGTCGATACCTTCTTCTTCTGCTTTTTTACGAACAGTCGCATTAGGACGAACGTTGAATCCGTAGATAACAGCATTAGATGCACTTGCTAACATGATATCACTTTCTGTGATTGCACCTGCAGTAGAACGGATAACATTTACTTTAACACCTTCTACTTCGATTTTTTCCATACTAGCTTTTACTGCTTCAGCACTACCTTGAACATCGGCTTTGATAATCACGTTAACGTCTTGTACTTCACCTTGTTCAATTTGACGAGCTAAGTCATCTAATGACATTGCACTTGAACTATTACGTTCTTGATCAATACGTTTTGTTAAACGAGCCTCTGCAATTTGACGAGCTTTCTTTTCTGAATCAAAGGCTTTAAAGATATCACCAGCGATTGGAACATCATTTAAACCGATGATTTCAACTGGAGTTGATGGAAGTGCTTCTTTGATTTCACGTCCACGATCATCTGTCATTTTACGTACACGACCAAAGGCTGTACCAACAACGATTGCATCTCCAGTATGTAATGTACCATGTTGTACTAATAATGTAGTAACTGGTCCACGACCTTTATCAAGTTTTGCCTCGATTACAGTACCTGTAGCCATACGATCAGGATTTGCTTGGAAGTTTTCAACTTCAGAAACGATCAATACAGTTTCAAGTAAGTCATTAACACCATCACCGAATTTTGCAGAGATTTCAGCATAGATTGTATCTCCACCCCATTCTTCAGGTAACAATCCAAGATCACTCATTTCAGACATGATACGATCTTTGTTTGCGTTTGGTTTATCAATTTTGTTGATTGCAACGATAACTGGTACACCAGCAGCTTTTGCATGGTCTACCGCTTCTTTTGTTTGAGGCATAACACCATCATCTGCAGCAACAACAATGATAACGATATCAGTAACTTGTGCTCCACGTGCACGCATAGCAGTGAAGGCTTCGTGACCTGGAGTATCTAAGAAGGTAACTTTTTTACCTTTTACAGATACTTGGTAGGCACCGATATGCTGTGTGATTCCACCGAATTCACCTTGTGTTACATGTGTTTTACGAATTGTATCTAGTAAAGTTGTTTTACCATGGTCAACGTGTCCCATGATTGTTACAACTGGAGGACGAGATACTAATTTTGATTCATCTTCTTCTTCGTTGTTCATCATTTCTTCAAAATCACTTTCTTCGATAATGATTTCTTTATGACATTCAACGTTGAATTCCATACATACAAGTTCAATTGTTTCATCATCTAATGTTGAGTTGATTGTAACCATCGTACCCATCATGAATAATAATTTGATAATTTCACTTGCATTACGATTTAATTTTTCAGCTAATTCTTGAACAGTAAGTGTATCGTTATAAGTAATTTCTTTCACTTCTACACGTGGTTCTTTACGAGTATTGAAATCTCTTTTTTTATTGTTGTTTGATTTCTTGTTGTTATTTCCTTTTTTGTTTTGTTGTCTTGCCATGTAATCACCTAGCCTTTCAAGCAAGCATGAAGTTTTTGTGCAAAACCTTCATCTAGTATCGCTACGGATTTACGATTGCGCTCACCCATCGCAAGGCTCATATCCTTTGCATCCATAAATACATATGGAATTTGGTAAAATGCGCATTTATCCGTTAACTTCTTTTTTCCATTCTCTCCCATATCATCAGCAAGCACGACTAAGTACGCCTGTTTACTCTTAATCTTTTTTAAGACTGTTTCTCCAGTCGCAGTCTTTCTAGCGCGCATTGCTAACCCTAAGGTCCCAATTGCATTATTCATGGAATAGAGTCCTTAATTCTTCATATAGTTCTTCAGGAATTTCACATTCTAAAGAACGTGCTAAACTTTTCTTTTTCTTAGCAATTTCTAATGCTTCAACACTTCTTTTTAAATACGCTCCACGACCATTTTTCTTTCCTGTTTCATCAATTTCAACAGTTCCTTCTGGTGTACGAACAATTCGAATCAATTCTTTTTTAGGAAGACTTTCCATAGTTGCAACACATTTACGCATTGGTATTTTTCTCATAAAAAGGTTCCTCCTTCATACTATTTGTCATAGTATTCATCATATTCATCAAAGTCGATATCGTCATGAATCCAATCGTTTTCTTCTTCTTCACGTTGTGCACGTTCGATTTCTTCTAATTCTTCTTTAGAATAGATTGGTTTTAAATCATAATCTTTTTTGTTAAGATCAAATGTTGGTTTACGACGTTCGTCTTTTTCTTCTGCTTTTTTGAAACGAGGTTTGCTAGCTTTTTCTTCTTGTTTTGCGCTTGCATCAGCTAATGTTTCAAATTTAGAAGTGAATTCTTGTTTTTCTTTGATATTTAATCCTTCTACACGTTGTTTTTCTTTTGCTAAACGTGCAGCTTTTTCTAATTCACTTTCTTCTTTTTCTTCTTCAACTTCAACAACTTCTTCAGCTGCAGTTTCTTCTACTACAACTTCTTCTGTTGCTTCTTCTACAACGCTAGTTTCTACTTCAGCCACTTCTTCTTGGAAAACAACTCCAGCGTCATCTAAAGAAACACTTTCTTCGTTTGCAGCTTCTTCATAAGATGCTTTTTGTAATTCTGCTTGTTTTTCAGCTTGTTGAGCTAAGAATTCTTCATGTTGTTTTTCAGCGATTGCTTGCCAATCAATGCCAGCTGCATCAACATCGCTCTTCGCTTTGATATCAATTTTGCTTCCAGTTAATTTAACAGCAAGTTTTGCATTTTTACCACGTTTACCAATTGCTAATGATAATTGATGATCAGGTACAACAACTAATAATCCACCTTTGCGTTCTTCGCTAGGAATCACAGCTAATACTTCTGCAGGAGATAATGCGTTTTTGATTAATTCAGTCACATCTTCACTCCATTCGAAGATGTCGATTTTTTCACCACATAATTCTGTGATGATCACTTGTACACGTTGTCCACGAGGTCCAATACAAGCTCCGATTGGATCGATGTTTTCATTGTGTGAGTAAACAGCCATTTTTGTACGTTCTCCAGCTTCACGTGCAATTGCTTTAATTTCAATCACACCTTTGAAGATTTCAGGAACTTCTTTTTCAAATAAACGTTTTACTAATGTTGCATCCGCACGAGATACTAAGACTTGGGCACCCTTTGTTTCTTTATTTACTTCTGTAATTACAACACGGATGCGATCTCCTTCATGATAATGTTCATTTGGAATTTGTTGATTTCTAGGCATCAATGCCATTGTTTTACCAATGTTTACAATGCAGAATTTTTCTTCTACAGATTCAATCGTACCTATGACCATTTCATCTACTTTATCGCAATATTCTTCATACACTACTAATTTTTCAGCTTCACGAATTTTTTGCTTCATAACATTTTTAGCTAAAATAACAGCAGCTCTACCAAATTGAGTGATATCTACTTCTTCCTCAACAACGCCACCAAGTTCTAATGCTTGATTCACTGCTTTTGCATCTTCTAAAGAAATTTCTAATTCGTCATCTTCCACTTCTTCAACGATTAAACGTTGTTGGTATACTTTAATATCACCATTTTTGTCATTGACATCAACGCGAACTAAAGCATCAGGAATTTCGATGTGTTTACGGAATGCTTTCCCTAAAGCTTCTTGTAAAGCTTCAACAACCACATCTTGAGACAATTTACGATCACTTTCAATTGCCTGCATTGCTCTCATAAAATCTTTTAACTTCATCTTAGTTTTATCCTTTCTCATTAAATCTTAACACTTAAGCGAATCAACGAAACATTTTGATACTCAATATCGATACTACGTTTCACTGCTTTATCCATATATTCAACAGTTAAAGTGTCATTTTCAAACGCACGTAAGTAGCCTTTTACAGCATCCATGCCTTTTTTAGGATCCTTTAACTTCACATATACATATTCATTGATTGCATCGCTAATTTGCTTCTCATTTTTCAATTCACGTTCTGCTCCTGGTGAGCAAACTTCTAAGAAATATTCGCTTGCAATAATGTCTGCTTCATCTAAAATTGCACCGATTTTTTCAGACATAATTGCACATGTGTCAATGTCCATACTACCATCGCTTCTCATAATTGAGATTTGTAAAAAACGATTTTTGCCTTCTTGGTGCCAGTTGATATCGTACAATTGGATATCTTCTTGTAGGAAAAGAGGGCTGATGAGTTCTTTAATTTTTAATAATCCGTCCATAACATTCTCCTTTATAACATAATGAAGGAGTGGGCATAACCCACTCCATTTGAAGTTCTATAGATAATATACCACGTTACCCCAAAATATTCAACCGAATACAATAAAATAAAGAAAAAACCGGAAATCCGGTTTTTAATCTTATTTTTCTACGATTGTTTTACCGTTGTACTCACCGCATGAACACATTTTGTGAGGCATTTTGTATTCACCGCATGCTGGACATTTCACCAATGTTGGTGCAGCCAATTTGTAGTGAGTTCTACGTTTTGCTTTTCTAGTTTTTGAACCACGTCTTTGCTGAACAGCCATGTTAGCACCTCCTACTTAATCTTCTAATTTGAATTCTTTCAACTTTGCTAAACGAGGATCGATTTCGTCTTTCTTTTCTTTGACATAATCTTCCTCTTTGACAACTTCCCAACCGTCACCTTTAGGATACTCTTTAAGTCCGTCTTTCACGACTTTCAATGGAACTTCAAGAAGTATCAATTGAAAGATCACCGGCAATAGTTCTACGACATCACCTTTTACTTCGTGTACCTCTTCATCATCTGTTTTTTCAAAAGAGAACACTTCCAAAGATTGTGTGTGGAAATCATATTCTACATCCTCAAGAGTTATAGAACACGGCACGATCATCACGCCTTCAATATCCAGATCTGCAAATACTCGTTCACTGGTTGTATCGTAATGAATATTTCCTGATACCGTAACATCTTGTAATCCTCTGAGTTGGTGCATTTTTGCAAATGCCGCAGGATTAAATTCAATCTCCTCGTCAAATTCGATTGTTTGTTTGTTTGCTTGTAAAAGCTCTGCTCTTGACCACTTCAAAAGAATCACCTCGTTGTCTAACCTATCCTATTATAAAGAAACATAAGCATAAAGTCAACACATATCTTTGTCTCCCTACGATTAGGCTACTATATTAAACCACAAATAACTTATGAAAGAAAGACTTTTTAACTGTTTTTTCTAATTTTTTTTAAAAATTTTCATTTAACCACGCTAAAATATCGTCATAAACAACTTTTTTGTTGATTTCGTTTAAAATTTCGTGTCTCATACCCTTATATAATTTTGCGCATAGATTATGATAACCAATGTCATACATACATAAAACAGCTTTATCAAAGTCCTCTTTGCTATGAATACATGGATCATTTGCCCCTGCGATAAAGAATACAGGCATGTTAAGATTTTTCTTTGCCCAACCTTTTGGATCATAGGTATAGCGTAGCAAGCACATTAAATTTTCGAATCCATTTAAAGTGAATGTGAACCCACAAAGTGGATCTTGATCATATGCTTTGACTACTTCATCATCACTGCAAATCCAACTGTTTTTGCTTGTTGCCTTTAAGCCTTTGTTATAAGATCCAAAAATCATCTTTTCAACAAGCAGACTCCTTACGCGATCTCCTTGTACACTCTTCAATGTGCGAATCATTTTCAAGCCTGCTTTGCTTGCTGAATTATTACTTGGCGATCCACAAACAATCAATCCATCGATATCTTGATCATATCGTTTGACATATGAACGAACAACAAGCGACCCCATGCTATGTCCGCATAAAATCAACGACACATGAGGTAAATAAGCACGAATCATCATTGTCAATTGATGGGTATCATTGACGATGGCAAAGCCATCTTCATCATAAAAATAGCCTAAATCCTCTTCTTGTTTCACGCTTTCGCCATGGCCTCGATGATCATGGATTACACACATATAGCCCTCTTTGGCTAGAACACTCATAATATCTAAATAGCGTTCTTTATGCTCTGCCATCCCATGGACAAATTGGATAACAGCTTTGACTGGTTGATTTGGAATGATGCACAAACCAGCAAGTTCTAATTGATCGTAATTACTCTTAAAAGTAAAATTTTTAAGTTTACTCATATTCATTCCTCCATTATCTTAATAGTATCATATTTACTTCATAACTTGTTATGAATTCGTACTTTTTTATGATAAAATAACAGTACGAAACGAGGTGAAGGGATGAAAGCTTGTGGAATTGTTACCGAATATAATCCATTTCATAATGGACACATCTATCATATTCAAGAAGCTAGAAAACTGACACAATGTGATTGTATGATTGCGGTGATGTCAGGAAACTTCGTACAACGAGGAGAACCAGCTATCATCGATAAATGGAGTCGTGCTAAGGCTTGTTTAGAGCATGGTGTAGATTTAGTACTCGAATTGCCTTATCCATTCGCAACGCAAAGCGCAGACCAGTTTGCCTATGGTGCTATTACCACGCTTGCCCTAGCGCAAGTATCTGATATCGTCTTTGGTTCCGAGTCGAATAATTTAGTGCAACTACAAACAATCTGTGATGAATTACCAATGCTTACCAAATCAAAAACAGAAAGCTTTATCAAAAACTTTTCTACCCTCTATCCATCCTGTTCAAGCAATGACTTATTAGGAATCTCTTACTTAAAAGCTTTAAAGAACTATCCTATGATCACACCACATACTATCAAACGTACCAATGGCTATCATAGCAAAGATATGAGCTCTTCCATCGCAAGCGCTAGTGCCATTCGTCAGGCATGTCTAAAGCAGCAAGATCTTTCGAATACCACAACGATGGCTAATGACTTAGATCAACCTTTTTATCTAGAACAATATTATCCCTATCTTCAAACGCTGTTAATGAATATGGATACAAACGATTTAAAAGAGATCTTCTTGATGGATGAAGGAATGGAACAATTATTAAAAAACAATGCTAAAAAATATTTTGATTTTACTACGTTTATCAATGCCTGCGTAAGTAAACGCTACACCAAAAGTCGGATTCAGAGAACGCTGATTCAAGTCTTAACTCAAACAAAAAAAACCGAGATCAAGCAACTCCCTGCGTTACACCATATGCGTGTCTTAGGCTTTAATCAAGTAGGTAGAGCGTACTTATCTTCCATTGATTTAGAAAGTTCTTTGCTTGCTTCTAAATTCAATCAGATTCCTGAGCCTTATCGCATCCTTGAATTACGCGCTGCGCAAGCCTATGCTTATCCCTTATCACTTTTAGAAAGAAAGGATATGATTGCGAAAGAATGGCAATCTTTGGTATATGTAAAATGATTCTTGTTGCCTGTTTACTCATCCTTGTCCTTTTATTAAACATCTATTTGTTTTATCACTTCCCTGAACCAAGAAAGCCAAAACAACATCATCTTTATGATACGGTTTTAGTCCTTGGCTGTCCTACGAATGCAGACGGCAGTCTTTCAAAGTTTCAAAAAGAGCGCATGGACACTGCCATTCGCCTTTACCAACAACAGATGGTAAAAACCATGATCATCAGTGGTTCGAATGTGCAAAACAACTATTATGAAGCAGAAACGATGGCTGCTTATGCGCTTGAACATCAGGTTCCAAAAAATGCCATCATCTTAGAAACAAAAGCTCGTAATACGTTTGATAACTTAAAATATGCAAAAGAGATCTATCAAGCAAAACACATGACAAGTATCATTGTTGTCACAAGTCCATTTCATGTCCGTCGTGCATATTTCTTCGTTCGCAAATTTTTTGATGAGGCCTGCATGGATGCATCCAATACAACGATTACATGGAGGCAAAAAATAGATGAATATTATCGCATGTGGAATACATTGTATTATGAGCAAAAGCTAAAACATAAAAAATAAGGTTACCTTCTTAGATTTAATAAAAATCACAAGGAAGTAACCTTTCTTTTTAATTATGTACAAGTTGCTATTCTGCTTTTTTCTTTAATCTTGAAGCATAGAACCGGAAGCTCTTTTAATTTTGCCCCAATGTTCTTTATGATGATGGAATGTCACAAAAGCCATGATCTTAACAACCATGTTTAATGGATGAAAGATGATAAATTCTAAGATTGAAATCATTAGTAATTGCAAACGATGGAAAAGTGTAATCTTTTCTAAGCGAAAACTGTGAATCAAATAGATTAAAACCGCTTGTGTTAATACCATAAATATCAAATATAATAAAATAGCAAAAAGAGCAAAATGCAAGTCTAAAATGTTTAGATAATAGGCTACAAACAAGGTTGCAAATCCTAATAATTCAATAAATGGCGTATACAATTCATAAAGCATGTACATCGTACCAGATAATACCCCAATCCAGCCATAATGATAGTTTCCGCACATATAGCGATGAGATTTTAAACTTTGAATCATACCAATATGCCAACGTCTTCTTTGCTTCATATAATCTTTATAGCGGAATGGAAATTGTGTATAACATTTTGCTTCTGGCGTATAACTAATGTCATAATCACGATGCTGTGAAGCACAGAAGGAATGAATACGCATAGCAACTTCCATGTCTTCTCCAATCGTATCATTCTTATAACCACCAATGGCTTTTAACACCGTTGTATCAAACATCGCAAAGGCGCCTGAAACAACAATGTTTCCATTGATTTTATCTAATAAAATACGTTGCATGTAGAAAGTACGATAATACTCTAACATTTGAAAATAAACTAAGATTTTATGGAAAAAGCTAGACTGTTTATAAAAAGCATAATCACTACTGACAGAACCCGCACAAATCACCGTCTTTGGATTGGTGATAAACTGCGCCATTAAAATAGTTAAAGAATCTTGCACAACCTGTGTGTCCGCATCTAGCACAACGCATTGTTCACTACGACATGCATTAATACCACAGTTTAATGCATCGGATTTGCCTCCATTTTCTTTTTCAATCAAGTATAAAGTCTCATTCCCTAAACACTTCTTATAGACTCTTTTTACTGGCTGCGTCTTGATGATGGATGGAATGGTTTCGTTTGTTTGTTGCATATGAAACTGCTCAATCACACGCTTACTAGTAGCATCACTCGATCCATCATCCACAACAATAATCGTAAGATTTGGATAATCTTGCTTACATAGTGATTGAATCGTATCAACAATACAAGCTTCTTCATTATAAGCAGGAATTAGCACGCTTAATGGATGCTTCTTTAGTTCCTCTTTCGTATATAATTTAGAAATTAATTCTTTTCGATCGGCACCGGTTGCTAAGCGATTGCTTGCAATGTATAGGCCAAATAACCACTGAAGGATATAAATCAGAGTATAAATCAAAAAGAGTACAAATAAAATGCTGACGACGATATGTAAAGGACTCATTAGAACAACGCCTCCTTTATATGGTTTAATAATGCTACTTTTAAATATTCTTGAGGTTTTGTCTTCGCATATTGACTTCGATAAATCTGTTTCATCACATGGATAAAATAAGGATCATGCATGCAATATGCTTGAAAACATTCAAACATATAATCAAATAAGAGAACATCATCTGCATACTTCATCATCTTATGAAGAGACTTTTTACTTCTCTTGTCAGACTGAAAAAAAGCAGCGATTTGTTTTTTCTTATTTCCCCTTCTGCTTCTTTTTATCTTTGTTGAAAAAGCAAAAAGAAGCGCGCTAAGTAATAAGATGAGCCATAAGAAATAGCCGAGCAATAAATAAAAATTATGAATTTGCATCTAAAGAATCCTCCTTGAATAAATCTTGTAAAGCATAATAAGATTTCTTTAAACGTTCATGAAATTCTATTTCTTTCCAACTATGCAATGGATAGGAAACGCTTTGATATAGCGTATTACCATCATAATATTGAAGATGAATATCATCAATTTGAACTGGTTCAATACGATAATGTGTTTTGTGATAATCATTGATAATCATACGATTACTTGGATCATAGAAGTTCAACAATTGCCATGGAATGCGCAATTCAACATGTTCATCATCCATAAAGAAATCCGCATTGGAATTATAATTGCTCGCTTTTGGATTTGCATTCCCGTGCATGAATTTTCCTACAGGATTCACACTCCAAGTAAGATTTAAAGTATCATGAATACTTCCTTTCGCTCTTGAAACAATTTGGAAGGCATCTTTGGTATGAATTTCGCGTTTGATTTTTTCTTCAATACGCTCCGTGATATATAAACTTTGTTCTCCATATCCGCCTAATGCTGAGAATACTAACGTATCATACAGATGATGCACTTTTAGTGTGACTTGTTTATTTGCTTGAATATCTAAAACAAAATCCATGTTCGAAGCATAGGTTTGACCATCGTAAGAAGAAGTTCCTAATTCTGGATGGACATCAAAGGCAAGTGTCTTCTTGTTCTTGTTTTTTAATGATGGGTCTTGAAGGTAAAGATAGATATAACGCTCATCACTATGCATAGAAAGAGAAACGTTGTTTTCTTTGAATATTACATGTTCTTCTTTCCACTCATCGTATGTTCCGTCTGGATAAAATGCAGAATCTTTACTTCCTGGTTCAAATGCTAACACACCAAATTGTTGTTCTGAGCATTCGGCATTTGACCACATATGACGCTCATCAGGATCTGCCATCAGCTTTTCATTCCATGCTTTTTTATACCATTCATCTTGCCAAGCAAAGGCGATGGAACCACTGCAACCAGCCTCTTTGATATCCTTGTACATCGATACAAGAGCTGCTGCTTGTTGCTCTTCGTTTAAGCCACCATGATGAATCTTCTTCCATTGTTCTTCATAAGTTGCACTTCTAGAAGCAGGTGCTCCATATTCGGTGATGATCACAGGCATCTGATGATGGGCAACCAATGCTTTTAAATATGCTTGATAAGGGTTATGTTTTCCCGTTTGATCAACACCCTTGGTATACTCTCCGTACTGTAAAAAGTATGGGTAATATGGATAAACGTTATAAGATGCGAACACACCACTTTGACACGCTGCATTCGTTACAACATTTTCTAAATCAATAATAGCTTCACTATCTTGTACGACATCACCACTTGGATTTGCTTTTAATTCAAATTCATTATAAAACGGATCCGTTAATGGCCAATTACAAAAAGAAATCAGCTTTTGTTCTCCATACACACGATCTTCATAAGCTAACAAGTCATTTCCCCATTTTGCTAAAAAGATTTCAAAGCCATTCGCTTGATCCTTTGTTTGTAAATACTCCCCTTTAAACCCTTCTACTCGATCATTTAAACGGTTCGTATATTCCACAAACATCTCATCCCATTCAATTCCTAAAATATAGCCCATGACATATTGAGAAACATCTGCTGTATAAGCATTTAAGGTATTGGATTGAGAATCGTGATGAATAAAATCACCATGCAAGATGTCAACTACATCACATGCACTTTTAGATAACGTTTGATACGTATCTGTTTCTAATATATTATGTGTTGAATACATAATCTTTTCACTAAAATCAATCCCCTGTAATAAATACAATGGTTGTTTAGCCGTTTTATTAAAGCTTAGTAACGCTTGATAAAAAGCAGGAGATTGTTCTTTATATACACGTACAGTATTCACATTCATATCGGCAATTTGTGAAAACCAACGTTTGTAAGTCTCTTCATCAATTCCAAACTCGTTAGGAAAATATCCTGGATACCCAGTTCCGATGTTAATGCCTTTGATTGTGAATGGTTTCCATTCATTTGTTTGATGAATCATAATTTGATTTTCCATCGTCTTAAACAAAATATCATTCGGTTTTCGTTGTGATACATAAGGGGTAAAAACGAGAACATAAGCGCTCATTGCAACAATCATGAGGATGCTGAAACAAAAAAGTAGAATTTTTTTCATCTGTATTTGTCCCCCTTTTTATGAATATACTTCTAATAATGATTGAAAGTGTTGATCTAGCCATTTTGCACGTTTGACAACATATTTTTTCATTTTTTCAATGTCCGTGTCATAATCAACAAACTTTTCAACATTTGGATTATTAGATTGTTCCTGTTTCAAATAATGGGCATACCACAATGCTTGATTTCGGTAGGCTGCACTACCTAAATACTCTTTACATGCATCAATATATGACAAGATATAGTCATCGGATAGCACCGTTTTTCTCAATTGAAAATAACGTCTAGCACAACGTACATTAAAGTCTGGATTTTGGACTAAATAAGAAAAATAGAACGTTGATTTTAAGTCAAGCCATGTCGTGTCCATTTGTTTATGCAAATAGTTGTTTAACCCACCATCAAAATCCCATACAGGTCCAATGCATAGCTTTCCATCTAAATCAGCATATAAATAGGTAGAACGACGACCAGCATCATAGTTTTGACAATATTCATTAATGATGTAATAGTCGACAAAACTATCTAAATCAATCAATTCTTCCACTTCTCGCCAATCACCTGAATAATAAGAATCATAGAGTGCTTTTTCGACTTTTAACAAGCTTTCTTTCACATAGTTCAGTGATGCATTGGTGATTTCATCTTCTGAAGGATAAATTAATTCTGCGGGATATAAAACGTCAATGTTATCTGGTTTTAAGTGAGGAATTTCGACATGATCAATTGGTGAATTGATCTGTAATAGAAAGGCTGTTTGTGCATATTTAGGATTATACGTTTCTAAGTCAATTCTATTTTCATCCACTTTTGGTTTTTCAATTAAGGTATAAACTCCCTGATAAACAAGCTTTCCAAATGCATCACGCATCATCACTTCACACAAGCGAGTACGTGGTGTAAATGGCATCATTTCGCTTGAAAGATCATATAGCATATAATTACGAAAATTCGAGTGATCAATATAACTACCATTCAATGTCCAATTATCATGTGCAGGCATGCCTAGCATTTCACTGCGTTTTGTTTCTCCTTTTTCATTCACAATTTTTAGTGAATATTGCTTTTTTGGATACAAACGAGAAGAATTTCCACGGACAGATACAAGCATATGCCCTTCTTGTGTTGGTTTGTCACTCGTATCATTCATCTTGTCCTGATGATCAATAATTTGATAATCACAAAGAAGTTTTTCATCACTTCGTCCTTGTGCGCCTGGTACAGCTTTCCCCTTTGTATCAATGATCATCACTGGAAGATGGGTGACTAAGTGTCCATCTTGTTTAATACCAGTCTTACGAATATCTTCTTTTTGATAGACAAGGTGTTGTTTGATTGATGTTGAGCGTTCATCAGGATGATAACTACTTAAAATAGCTAGTACGAGCAGGAATACTAAGCCACATACAATCATCATCTTTTTTTTCATGTTGCTTACCTACTATGCGTTTAAAGCATCTTCCTGTAAAACAAAGTTTGCACATTCAATACTTCCAAGTGCATACAATTCTTTCATAAATACATCATTGTTCATAGGATCAAAATGTTTTAATTCATAGATCAATTCTAAGCCTAATTCATTTGAATTTTGGACAGAGATACGAGAATTAATAAAATGTTTATGTGTTAATGCTTTTACTTCTTCGCATACATCTAAACTGCAACGAATGATTAAGATATAGCGTTTTTCTTCTTTTGATAAATGGGCAATCATAAAGAATACAAATAAGACAGCAGTTGTTACCATCGCAATGACATATTGCGAAACACCACAACAAATACCAACCATGATGCTCCAAAAAATAAACATCGCATCTCTTGGATCTTTAATTGCTGTACGGAAACGAATGATTGACAATGCCCCAACCATCCCTAAAGATAATGCAATATTGCTTGAAATAACAGCCATGATTGCAGTTGTGATAATCGCCATGGCAACTAACGAATAGTTAAAACTACTGTTATAAGATACTTTTGGTGATGAGTAATAGTATGTGAAATATAAAATAGCAGCAATTAATACTGTAACTAATAATTTAAATAAAATTTCAGTAAATGATAATGTATTCACAGTCAACAAGTTATTAATAATAAATTCTTTCATAAAAATCTCCTCTTTCTAATAAAACATACGTCCATTGACATACTTACTATAAGATGTTACCGATTGTTTTAAACCTTCTAACTCTCGTTTAATATAATCTAGTAAAAATCCATTAAACTTTACTTCTAATATAACATGAGATGCCGGCAAAATTGGATGCGTCTCAAGTCGTTCTAAAAACAAATTAAAATTACTTTCTGTTGAACGGATATTTGAATCAAAAGTAATTCGTGTATTGTTCGTATTTAAACAATAAGACAAACGATCGTAGGTAATAATTGCTTTTGGCACCATGCCTTCGGATAAACGTTTATAAAAATACATCGATAAAGGATCATCAAAATCTTTTAGACCCTCATACTTTCCAAGGATCAACTCGTTTGCTAACGATCTAGAAATCAACAAGGATTTCTTTACTTGACGCATACCATCTTTCCATTTGCTTTCTAATTTAATGATGTGATCATCATGTCCATAAATACGTAAACGAATTTTTTCATGGATGCGATATCCTTCTAACTTCTCATAACAAGAACGGTTCTTTACCGTATCAAAATATAAACTACGAATTTCATATCCTTGCATACTAGTACAATGTACATCAAGAGGTATGACATTCTGTAGTCTTTTTTTAATGCATGCAGCCTGTACTTGCGTAATTAAATACTTATTCTCACTACGGTTGACCTGCACAGTTTATCCCCCTATCTTTCTATCACTTCTAAAGGTTTGAATTCCACGATTTCAATATTGAAATCCGTCGGGAATTTTGTGGAGTCATCTGGATTATGAGACCATGTTCCACCAACAGCTAAGTTCATAATCATATAGACTGGAACTTGAGGTATATGCTCTTCCATCTTATAGATGGATTTGCCACCATAAAACCATTCCATCTTATCTTTTGTCCATTCGAATGTGATGATATCACTGGTACTCTTTGTTGAGTCTGGATACCAAAACTTGAAGTAATCACGTAACTTTACATCTTGATCAACCCAATGATGCACCCCGTAGAAACGATTACCTTCTCGTCCAATCGATTCAAAAATATCAATTTCGATATCTTCGTTACTGTTTACTGGTAACATCCAAATAGCTGGAAACAATCCATATTCATTGATTTTATTCACACGAAAAGAGAATGTTCCATAACGAAAACCAATCTGTGATTCCACTTTCCCAGAAACATATTCATCATGAATATGATCCGCACTCAAAGTAATCATGCGATCATTCATCTTCACTTGTGATTGCATGTAATTTTGTAACTCATTATTATAAGGTTTACGATCCACCACAGGCACAAAGATAGACGCATCAAATTGCTCTTCTTGACCATCTTGTTGATCTAAATTATCAATATAAAGACTAGAATCATCCTGTTTTGATCCTTCTGTACGAATGAATGATACATGTTCAAAATCTACATATAAAAACAATAATAATGCAACAAAAAATAAAATACTAATCAAGGCAAATAGTAGGTGTTTCATACACAGCCCCCTTACTATACATAGCACTAAGACAAACGTAGTCGTTTATCATTCCATATCTTTAATATAATACACGGAAATAATCCATTATTCAATATTTTCATGTTATTTGTATATACTTGTTTGAAATTTGAAAGCATATTATCACATAATTAATCAGATAAAAAAAAGACAACATAAACTTACTTGTCGTCTTTTAACCAATTCTCAATTTCTTTTACAATCTTATTTTCTACATCGATTCGATTCTTCTTACATGTCAAATAATGCTTTCTTCCAGAAGCAAATAACAAGACTGGAAGTCCAGAAAAGATATGCAAACCTTTCTTCAACATGCCTTGTGGGAATAAAAAATGAGTCCCATATTCATAAATAAATATCTTTGCTTCACACGTTGCATGGTTTACTAGTATACGTGTTTGCATGCGCTTGATATACTTGCAAGTATCCCATAAGCAATCATCCTTAGCACCTATAAAAAGCAGTGTTCCGTTAATCTTTTCAACAGGGATCATCTGTTCATCGCTTAGTGGACATTGCTCTTCACTCTTCGCAAACAGTTCTTTGGTCGCAATCCTATTATGTGTTTTTCTAGACTCTTTTTTAATCATCTTCCAATACATCGGATGACGATAGGCAAATGGTAAATAAGGTAAAGGTTGTCCATCATACATCGCAAAGGAATGATGATCACTTGGTCGCTCTTTTGCCCCATCTAATCCATCTCGATAATACCCTTCCATAACAAAATCACATGGTGTAAAAGCAATGGTCAATGTGATGTCATTATAGAAAGAAGCAGCTAATAACGCAAGCATTGCCGTAGCAGAACCACCTGCAATACCAATCTTTTTTTGGTTATGCTTTTTTAAATAAGAAATTGCTTTTCCAAACTGTTTTAACTCGAAATCATAAAACCCTTGTTTTTGTGGTTCCGGTGCAAGGACTAACACATTGCAATGCAAGTCGTGTAACCATTTTACACCCATATTCACCAATCCTCCAGTCGTCGAGTTTCCCAACATATAGATGATCGTTGCATGACATGTTTCCTTTAGATTCGGATAATAAGCACCATAAAAACCATTCTGATTGATTGTTAAATTTTCTCTTCTCATCGTTTCACCTTCGCTCTTATTTTACCATAAAAAAAGCATACATTTCATAAAAATATATGCTTATTTGTCTATTTTCTCTTTCTATATATTATATATAGGCATAAATTTATAGGACGGTTACATTGGTACAAGAACCATTCACATCAATAAAATAGTCATAGATGACACGTACAGCTTCTTCAAAATCTTCATCACGAACACCAACAAGCATCATCAATTCTTCACTTCCTTGACTCATTGCTTTAATACTGATATTCGCTTGATTCAGCGTACGACAAATACGTCTAGCAAAGCCTCTTTTCGACTTCATTTCGCGTCGACCAACAGCCACTAAAGCAATGTGAGAATCTAAGGCTTCTAAGTCGACATTTAAGTTTGAATTCAAATTTGAAACAAAGGATTGTTGAACACTTTTTAAAGAATCTTGTTGCATCAAAATTGAAATTGCATCACGATCCGATGGAAAACAATCGAATGGAATATTGTGGTTTTCTAAAAATTCTAGCATTTCACATCCTAAGTTATCACTGCTTTGTGGATTAGAAATTTTTACTTTGTAATAGCCTTTTTTCCCTGCAATTCCAGTAATCTTGTGGTTGGGTTTTAGCGTTGTATTATCAACAATCATCGTACCTAAATCATCAGGACAATTCGTATTTTTAATATTGATGGGAATCCCCTCTTTTTTTACTGGAAAAATAGCATCTTCATGTAGAACACATGCACCCATGCTTGATAATTCATGTAATTCTTTATATGTGATAATTCCAATTGGAACAGGATTATCAACAATTCTTGGGTCGGCTAATAAGAAACCAGAAACATCCGTCCAGTTTTCATATAAATCAGCCTTCATTGCTCGTGCAACTAACGATCCACTGATGTCTGAACCACCTCTAGAAAATGTTTTAATCATGCCATTTGGCATTGCACCATAAAAACCAGGAATGATTGCACGTTTATAATTCGTCAACACTAATTGTAGTGTTTGATTCGTTTTTTCTGGTAAAAAAATTCCTTTTTCATCAAAGCAAATCACATCTTTTGCATCCACAAAAGGAATCTTTAAATACTTTGCCATGATCAGCCCATTTAAATATTCTCCTCTAGAAGCTGCATAATCTTGATTCGCCCCTTGATGAAATTGTTCATCGATGATAGCAAGTTCTTTGTCTAAATCAAAATCAATGTCTAATCCATGAATAATGTCTTCATAACGTCGTTTAATTCTTTTTTTAATTTCTGAACTATCCAAATCTGCAATCACCTGATCATAATATTGATATAGCATATCGGTTACTTTGCTATCTGCATCAAATCTTCTCCCTGGAGCAGATGGAATAACATATCTTCGTGAATCATCCGCATCAATAATTGCTTTAACTTTTTTAAATTGCGTAGCATCCGCTAAAGAACTACCACCAAATTTCACTACTTTGATCATATGTTTACCTCCATATCATTAACATCTTTTCTATCCTATGAATGGATTACTTTCTACCTAAACGATATTTAAAGTCATCATATCCAAACTTAGTTAAACATGTGAATGCTTGATTGCATGACCAAGCATAAATATTTGGCAATGGCATCCCATTAAAGGTATTGTTTTTGCATGTGGAGTAAATTGCCATGTCACCAAATACAAGTAAATCGCCAATTTCTAATGGCTTTTCAAAATAATAATCACCGATGACATCGCCTGATAAACAAGTTGGACCACCTAAGCGATAAGCAAACTTGTTTACTTCAGTTTCACTCTCATATGCTTGATATAAGGGTGGTGTATAGGGCATTTCAATGACATCTGGCATATGGCATGCAGCGCTAGCATCAAGAATAGCAATTTGCATCCCATTGTTTTTTACGATATCTAAAACACTTGTTACAAGATAGCCAGCATTTAAAGCAACTGCTTCTCCTGGTTCTAAATAGACACCAACATTCCATTCTTGTTGCGCAAAACGAATGCACTCCATCAATGTATCAAGTTGATAATCATGACGCGTGATGTGGTGTCCGCCACCCATATTTAGCCATGATAAGCGTTTTAAATACGGACCGAATTGCTTGGCAACCGCTTCTAAAGTCGTTTTTAAATCATCTGCATTTTGTTCACATAACGTGTGAAAATGTAAGCCATCTAATAATTGGAAGGCTGCTTCATCCATCTCTTCTAACCATACATCATGTGTCACACCTAAGCGGCTACCAATTGCACATGGATCATAAATATCATGTCCTTCTTGTGTAGAACATTGTGGATTGATACGTAGCCCAATGCTTTTGTGATGTTGTTTTGCCAATGGGCCAAATGTTTTTAATTGATGAATAGAATTAAAGACAATATGATCTGCATATGTTAATAACTCATCAAATTCATCCTTGCGATACGCTCCACAAAACACATGCACTTCCTTGCCCTTCATCTCTTCATAACCAAGTCTTGCTTCATATAAGCCACTTGCTTCACTACCTGCGATATAATCACGTAATAATGGATAGAAATCATAGTTTGAAAACGCTTTTTGCGCTAATAAAATCTTGCATCCTGTTTCATCCATCACACTTTTTAAAATCTTTGCATTCTTTAACAATTGCATTTCGTCCACAACATAGCAAGGAGTCGAAAGCGAAGAAAATACATCTTGCGCTTTCTTTCCTTCTAAATGGATAAATGGTGGACGTTGATCAATCACTTGTTTCATTAATCAACCAATACTGGATCGTGACTTTCACGACGTGGTAAACCATATTGATCAAGAGCTTCTAAGAATGGATCTGGGTTGAATTCTTCAACTGTATGAACACCTTTTGTGTTCCATTTTCCAGTTAATAACATCAATGCCCCACACATAGCAGGAACACCTGTTGTATAACTTACCGCTTGGCTGTTTACTTCTTTGTAGCATTCTTGGTGATCACAAACATTGTAGATATAATATGTTTTATCTTTTCCATCTTTTTTACCAGTGAAGATGCATCCGATGTTTGTTTTCCCTTTTGTGCGAGGACCAAGACTTGCAGGATCTGGTAATAATGCTTTTAAGAATTTAATTGGAACAATTTCTTGTCCTTCGAATTGAATTGGTGTAGTTGATAACATACCAACATTTTCTAAACAATTCATATGTGTTAAATAGCTTTGTCCAAATGTCATAAAGAAACGAATACGTTTTACTTCTGGAATATTTAAAGCAAGAGATTCGATTTCTTCATGGTGTAATAAATACATATCTTTATGTCCAACTTGATCAAAATCATATTCACGTTTGATGCTCATTGCAGGAATTTCAATCCAGTGTCCGTTTTCCCAATAGCTTCCTGGAGCACTTACTTCACGTAAGTTTACTTCTGGGTTGAAATTTGTTGCGAATGCATATCCATGGTCTCCACCATTGCAGTCTAGGATATCAATCGTATCAATCGTATCGAATTCATGTTTTTTTGCATATGCACAATAACTTTGTGTTACCCCTGGATCAAATCCACATCCAAGCAATGCAGTTAAACCTGCTTGTTCAAATTTTTCACGATAAGCCCATTGCCAAGAATAATCAAAGTAAGCAGAGAATCCTTCTTCTTTGCAACGTTTTTCATAGATGGCACGCCATTTAGGATCTGTTGTATCTTCTGGTTCATAGTTTGCAGTATCCATGTAGTTAACACCACAAGCTAAACATGCATCCATAATTGTTAAGTTTTGATAAGGCAATGCGATATTCATCACTAATTCTGGTTTGTAATCGTTGATTAACGCAATGACTTGATTCACATCATCTGCATCTACTTGTGCAGTTGTAATAATTGTTTTTGTCTTTCCTTCTAAATCTTTTGCTAACGCATCGCATTTTGATTTTGTTCTACTTGCGATACACAATTCAGTGAATACATCACTCACTTGACAACATTTGCGGATTGCGACATTCGCAACACCACCACATCCAATAACTAACACTCTACTCATAATTTTTTCCTCCTCATTGGTTGTTTATGATTCATTTTTTACAGTAAAGATAAGATTAATTCACGTAATACTTTGCAGGCAGTCGCAGTGGATACACCACTTTGATCAAGCATTGGTGCAAGTTCATTCACATCCGCAGCGATTACATTTGTCTTACTTACCATAAAAATTGCTTCTAATACTTGTAAAAATGTCATACCACCAGCTTCTGGTGTTCCTGTTCCTGGAAACACCGATGGATCTAAGCAATCCAAATCAATGGTAAAATAAACTGGTGTATTTGTTTTTTGTAATTCTTCGACAAGTTCTTTTAATCCATCAAAGTTAAACTTATGCATATCTGTATGTTCTTTGGCAAACTTGAATTCCTCATGATCCCCACTACGGATACAGAATTGATGAATACGTCCATCTCCGACAAGTTCATAGCATCTACGAATCACACATGCATGACTTAATTTTGCCCCTAGATAATCATCTCTTAAATCTGCATGAGCATCAAAATGGATGATATGTACATCTGGATATTTCTTTACGACTGCTCTTACAGAACCAAGGGTTACTAAGTGTTCCCCACCAATTAGTAATGGAAGTTTATCATCCTTTAAAATTTTTGCAGCACGAGCTTCAATGTCTTCTAAAGCAGCACTTGCACTCCCAAAACACAATTCGATGTCCCCGCTATCAAAGACATGATAGTCAAGTAAGTCTTTATCTTGATAAGGGCTATATGTTTCTAAACCAAAGCTTTCATGACGCATGGCAGCAGAACCAAATCTTGCCCCTGGTCGAAAACTAGTTGTGGAATCAAATGGTGCGCCAAATAAGACGATCTTTGATTCTTCATAGGTTGATTCACAACCAATAAATGTTTCTACATTTGCTTGCATCATTCTACCTCCTCTAACATACGCTCTAAGAATGCTGGTAAATAAAAGGCACCAATATGTAACTTAGGCGTATAATATCCTGTTCTAAAATGATTATTCAGCCAACGCTGTGCATCAAAATCATCGATTGGATGATACTTTTTGCTCGCAAATCCAAATAACCAATACCCTGCTGCATAGGTTGGAATATGTGCTTGATACACACGACTAATTGGAAAAGTTGATGCAATGCGATGATGACTGCGTTTGATTTCTTCCGCATCGTGATTGAAGAATGGACTTCCTTGTTGGTTGACCATGATGCCATCTTCTTTTAATGCGTTATAGCATAAGCCATAAAATTCTCTAGTGAAAAATCCCTCGGATGCACCAAATGGATCGTTACAATCAACAATGATCAAATCATATTCATTACTATGTTTACGAATAAATCGTAATGCATTCTCAAAGAAAATATGCACACGATCATCATCTAAACGACTTGCATTTTCTGGTAAATAAGATTTACAAGCTTGCAATACTTCAGGATCCATCTCTACTAAATCAATGCGCTCAATCTGATGATAACGACTCATTTCTTTCACGACACCACCATCACCTGCACCAATGATCAACACATCTTTAACATGTGGATGAACCGCCATTGGAACATGGGTAATCATCTCATCATAGATGAATTCATCACGTTCTGTTAACATGATACTGCCATCTAACACAAGCGTTTTTCCAAATTCTACAGAATCTAAAATATCAATTTGATGATAATCCGTCTTCTTAGAAAATAAGTGACGATTGATACGAATGGAGTGTCTTACATCTTCTGTATGAAACTCACTAAACCACATTTCCATTACGCTTCCTCCTCTTGCACATTCAAATACAAAATATTTGGATCTTCTGGACCAGTCATGGAACATCCCTTTTCTTTCGCATATTGAATGTAATCTAAAATCTCTCTTGTAATGCGTTCCCCTGGAGCTAAAATTGGAATTCCTGGAGGATAGCACATTACAAATTCACAACAAACCTTGCCTTCTGTTTCATTGATCGGCACGCTTTTTTTGTTTGTATAGAACGCATCTTGTGGACTAAATACAACTTCGGGATCGATGTATTCTTGATTTAATAAACCAGATGGATCTTTGGAATAACGACGACGAATTTCCGCTAAAGCACTTACTAATCTTTCTAATTCTTGTAAACGATCACCCATAGACAAATAAGCAAGAATATTACCGATATCTCCAAATTCAATTTGAATATCATATTCATCACGTAAAATGTCATATACTTCAATTCCTGCAAGACCAATATCTCTTGTATGAATACTTAATTTTGTTGGATCAAAATCATAAATGGAATCCCCATTAATCAATTCTTTCCCAAACGCATTATATCCACCAATCGCATTGATTTCTTCTCTTGCATAATCTGCCATGTCAACAACTTTACGGAACACTTCTTTCCCTCTTAACGCTAAGTTTCTACGACTAATATCTAAACTAGACATCAACAAGTAACTCGCTGACGTTGTTTGTGTTAAGTTGATGATTTGTCGAACATAACCAGGATTCATGTTTGGTCCAATCAACAATAAACTTGATTGAGTTAAACTTCCTCCACTCTTATGCATCGAAACACTCGCCATATCAGCTCCCGCTTCCATTGCTGAAATAGGCATTCCTTCACCAAAGTAAAAGTGAGTCCCATGTGCTTCATCTGCAAGACAATACATACCTGCATCATGCGCCATTTTTACAATTGCACGAAGATCACTACAAATTCCGTAATACGTTGGATTGTTTACTAAGACTGCAACAGCATCTGGGTTTTCTTGGATTGCTTTGGCAACTTGCTCACGTTTCATCCCTAATGAAATCCCTAATTCATGATTCACTTCTGGATTGACATACACAGGAATCGCTCCGCATAAAACTAAAGCATTAATAACACTGCGATGCACATTTCTAGGTAAAATGATTTTATCGCCACGTTTGCATGTCGTTAACACCATCGTTTGAACAGAACTTGTTGTTCCTCCAACCATCAAAAATGCATAGGATGCACCAAACGCTTCTGCAGCTAATTGCTCCGCATCACGAATCACTGAAATTGGATGACATAAATTATCCAGTGGCTTCATGCTGTTAACATCAACACGAACACACTGCTCTCCTAAAAATTTTGTTAATTCTGGATTTCCTCTGCCATGTTTATGTCCAGGGACATCAAATGGAACGACTCGCATTTGACGAAATTTTTCTAAGGCTTCATAAATTGGTGCTTTTGTTTGATCCATTTTATAATTTGACATATTTCCCTCTCCTTACACTAAACAATATTTGAACACCAAAAAAGGTGATACACTGCAATGCAGCATATCACCTGTAAAAACGTATTAAGTTCACTCAAAAAAAGAATGACGAAAAATATATCTGATGAAAATGTTACCCTTATCTACCTATTAAAAAAAACTACAATAGGAAAAAATAATGCACATCATCAAAAATCCAATTTCAGAGTGTATTTAATCACAATGGAACAGAGTCTATATAGCAAAGATTACTTTTACTACTCTTATTGACCATTTCACAAGCATATGCCACATTGGCATTTGGTTTATAGTAACCAACTTATAAAACTGAGCTTTTAACTCAATCAATAAGGCAACAGAAGTTGCCAACTGTATCACTACAGTCTTCGGCATTCGACCCGGCTGTCCGTATGGCCTTAGCTGAATTGCTTCAGCGGTCGTTATCCAGCTGGAAAACTCATTTCCATTTGAAATCGTCCATATATTACCACTGTTTTTTTTTGAACGCAATACCTTTTTTAAAATTTTTTTCATAAATAAAAGCGTATACATATTTGACTCTTTAATCATGTTTTATTAAGAAAATAAATGTAAGAAAATTATATTTATTCCATTTTAACCCTCTAGACAGTGCTGTAAAAATATTTACTTTTTTACAGAAAAATATAGAAATACTGCGTATTCTTCATCCTTTTCGCCTTATTTCTGTTATTTGTAACCGCAATCACATTTCTTACATTTCTTTCTTTTAAAAAGGATGAAGAATAAAAAAAAGACTTTATTTTTGCTTTCTTCATTTTCAAAAATAGAGTCTTTTTTAAAATACAACGATATAAAATTAGGTATCAAAAAAAAACAATTTTTTCATATTTTTTTTGATATCATATATTATTTTAATACAGACAACGCTACACGAAGCTTATTTTTCATCCCAAGAAAACTTATATTGATACAATGCCGTTGTGAATTCTGGGACAAAAGAGCCCGTACGGACTAGTTGAAAGCCATGACGTTCATACATTGCACGTAGCTTATCCTTCTTTTCACGTACGTCTAAACGTACTTCTGCATGCCCTTCTCGCTTACCTTTTGCTTTAAAATATTCAATCATTGCATCACTATAGCCACGTTTTGAATAGGCAGGATCGACACATATTTTATGTAAATATAAGTATTTCCCTTGAGGAATTTCTGGCCAATATAGATTATCAACGTCAACGATGAACATACCGCATACGACGTCTTCTCCTAGTTTTCCTACATAATAATCTTCGATTGTATAGGTCTTTGCGAATGCCTCCCAAGTGACTTCATCAAAGGTCCATTGCGGTATACCATGTTCATTATTAAACGCTACACGTCGTTGGTACATCGTTAAAATTGCTGGAATATCCACACTGGTTGCTTGTGTAATTTTCATTTCCATTGTTTCTTCTCCTTTATCCATAAAAAAGGTGAGACTTGCTCACCTTATTGAATGACACGTTCTACTGTTTTCACACTATTGATTTTTTTCAAGTTTGCAATCAGTGATTGAAGATGGGCGGCATCTTCAACAACTACTGTCATCTTCGTTGTTGCAGAAACTTTATCTTCATCAACAGAAGAGTCAACATGTTGTAAGCCAGCTTTACACTGTGATACAACTGTCACAATATCCGATAACAAGAAGTTACGATCACTTGATTTCACAAGTAATTTTACTTCATATGTTTTTTGTTCAATATTTTCATCCCATTCAACGTCAATTAATCGTTGTTTTTCATTGATGACATTTGGACAATCTTTGCGGTGTACTTTAACACCCTGTCCTTTTGTGATATAACCAATGATTTCATCTCCAGGTACTGGTGAACAACAAGGAGCAAGAGAAATCTTGATAGAATCAATTCCTTCCACACGAATGCCAGTAGCTGAAGCTTTACGTTTACGATCTTGTCGATTAAACATCTTAACAAGTTCTTCGTTATCTAACGGAATGTTTGTTTTATGTTTCACTAAACGATCAATTACAGCAGGTAAAGACACTTGTTTAACACCAAGCGCATACATTAAATCATTATAAGAACTAAAGCTTAATGATCCTGCAATGTTTTCAACACGTTTTTGATCTGTATAAACAGCAACGTCTAAATTGCGTTTACGCAATTCGTCTTCTAACATTTCACTTCCCTTTTTAATGAATTCAGAACGACGCTCGTTTTCTTGTTTTTGGAAGAAAGCACGAATCTTATTACGTGCATGCGCACTCTTAACAATCTTCATCCAGTCTTCACTTGGTCCAGGAGACTGTTTGCTTGTACGAATGTTTACAACATCACCTGTCTTCAATTTTGTATTCAATGGAACTAACACACCATTAATGGTTGCACCAATGGTATGATGACCAACTTCAGTATGAACACGATAAGCAAAGTCAATTGGTGTAGACCCATTTGGTAAAGCGATAACTTTACCTTTTGGAGTCATAACATAGACATTTGCTTCAAAGATATCTTTTTGAAGTAAGTTCATATATTCCATAGCATCATCATTGACATCATCACTCATCACACTGAAATCTTTAAACCAATGTAATTGTTCTTCAATTTCTTTTTGGTGAATTTCTCGACCACCATGAATATTTTCTTTATAACGCCAGTGAGCAGCAATACCTTGTTCAGCAATTTCGTCCATGGCTTCAGTACGAATCTGTACTTCAAAGATATCTCCATCTCCTGCAACAATTGTCGTATGCAAAGATTGATACATGTTTACCTTTGGCATCGCGATATAATCTTTAAAACGGCCTGGTATTGGTCGATATTTCGCATGAATATAACCTAAGATTTCATAGCATGTAGGATCTGTATCAGTAACAATACGAATTGCTAGTAAATCTAGGATTTCTTCAAATCGTTTGTTCTTTGTAACCATCTTCTTATAAATACTATAAAGGTGTTTACTTCGACCAAAGATACGATATTTGATATGATGTTCATCTAATAATGCACTTATTTCTTTAATCATATCCTGTACCTGTGCATCACGTTCAGTTTTCCGTTTTTCAACTAGTTTTGCAATCTCATAATACTTCTCTTTATTTAAATATTGGAAGCAAAGATCTTCAAGTTCGTTTTTAATATCACTAATACCTAAACGGTGTGCAATTGGCGCATATACTTCTAGCGTTTCACTAGCAATCTTCTTTTGCTTTTCTGGCGTCATATACTGCAGTGTACGCATATTATGTAAACGGTCCGACAGTTTGATTAAAATAACACGAACATCTTTTGCCATCGCAATGAATATCTTTCTATGATTACTTGCGAGATATTCTTTTTCGTCTTTAAATTTTAAAGCTCCAATTTTTGTTACTGATTCAACTAAAGAAGCAACCTCCTCCCCGAAGTTCTCTTTAATTGTATCAATTGTGACATCGCAGTCCTCCACAACATCATGCAATAATCCTGCTGCAATTGTTTTTGGTCCTGTACGTAGCATTGCTAAAATATAGCCGACTTGAATAGCATGAATGATGTATGGCTCTCCACTCTTACGGAATTGTCCATCGTGGTTTTTCAATGCACATTGGTAGGCACGCGTGATCAAATCAATATTTTCATCATGCTTGATGTACAAACAAACCTCTTGCATCATTTCTTCAAAATTTACTACATTTCTTCTTACCATTTTCTATCACCCACATTCAATAAAAGGGGTATTGAACCCCTTGTTTTTTATTAGTAAGACACTAAAGAGAATACATCAACACCGTTTAGTAATTCTCGGCCTTTTAAACCTTCAAGTTCAATTAAAAATCCACAACCAACTACGGTTCCACCTAATTCATTCACCATTTTAATAGTGGCATTCACGGTACCACCAGTGGCAAGTAAATCATCAATAATTAAAACTCTTTGTCCTTCTTTGATAGCATCTTTATGAATATGTAATTCATTGCTTCCATATTCTAAATCGTATGTCGCGCTAACTGTTTCACGAGGTAATTTACCTGGTTTACGAACAGGAACAAATCCTAATCCTAAACGATAAGCAACCGGACATCCGAAGATAAATCCTCTTGATTCCGGACCAACGATTACATCAGCTTTTACTTTTTTTGCATATTTGCATAATTCATCGCATGCAGATTGGAATGCTTCTCCATCTGCCATTAAAGGTGTACCATCACGGAACAAAATTCCTTCTGATGGGAAGTCTTGTATGCTTGCTATATAATCTTTATAATCCACAATACGTCCTCCTGATTAAATATACAATATTATAACAAATTATTTCAGAAAATGCATCACCTAATATGTATCAGTGATGAAAATATTTACTTTTTTTCTACCCATAAATGCATTTATTCGTAAATTGCCAATAAAAGATACCAATTGATCTTCCTGAAACTTTTTCCATCCTTGATCATAGAAGTGCATAGCTTCTACAGTATCACTTAATACCCATTTCGTATGAAGCCCTTTGCTTAATGCTTTGCATTCTTTGACTTTTTGCTTTTCAAGCAAGAATAAAGGTTCACTAAAACCTTCTCCAAAAGGAGCTAAGCGCTGTAAGCTTTCTACTTCTGCAATCGTGATTTCCTTCATGTTCACGTCGATGACGTCATACGTTGTATTCGTATCAAAGACAACATCTTCCATGCGAGAATTGACATAATCTTGAATGGCTTGTTTCTTTTTAAAGTCAAAGCCTATCCCAGCGGCTGCTTTATGACCACCAAACGTACTTAGATTTGGCTTACACTCATCAAAGAATGTCGTTAAGTCAACAAGACCCTGGGAACGAATACTTCCCTTAAATCCTTCTTTACAGCGAGCTGCAACCATGACTGGCATTTGTAGCTCTTCCGCAAGTTTTCCTGCAACTAAACCTACGATTCCTTCATGAAAAGAGTCGTCAAACAATAATTGAAAACGATATTCATCATGAACTAGTGATTTTGCTTTTTCAACCATTTCATTGCTCATTTCTTTTCGTTTATCATTTAAGTTTGAAATTTGCTTTGCCACATGACAAATTTGTTCTTCATCTTCTAACAGCAAATAACGAACCGTATTGTTTACATTCACCATATCTGCTAGACGTCCTGTTACATTTAATTTAGGAACGATTTGAAAGGCAATGAGTACTTCATCCCACTTTGGGTATTTATCATTTGCTAACATGCGAATTGGTAAACAATAGCCTTGTTTTAAATACTGAATGCCAAGTTTTACAATCGCTCTTGTCTCTTGTGTTAAAGACATCACATCCGCAATAGCAGCAACACAAGCTAAGACTACATGTTCTTTGTTTTCTCCAAGCAAGGCTCTTGAAATCTCCATGGCAACCCCTGCTCCACTCAATGTTGAAAAACGATTTCCCATCAAAAATGGGTGAAGCAAATATAAACAATCAACCGGATCATCCATATTATGATGATCCGTTACAATCACATCTAAATTTAATTTTTTTGCTAATTGTAGAGCCTCAAATGCTTTGACTCCATTATCAACTGTAATCAATAATCCATAACCCTTATCATAGGCTAATTGCACGGTTTGCGGATGTAATCCATATCCTTCTGTTAAACGGTTAGGAATATAAAAACCACAATCTATACCAAACGTACGAAGAGCATCTACTAAAATTGCAGTACTGCAAATACCATCCGCATCATAATCACCGCAGATCAGCACTTTTTCATGATTTAATTTAGCATCACGGATACGTGCAATAACTTCTTTCATCCCGTTTGCAGAATATGGATCTGCAAGCTTTGGTTCTTCTAATAATGTTTCAATTGTTTCATCATCTAAGCCTTTTGCTGCTAATACTTTTGAGCATAAAGCAGAAAGATGAAACCTATCTCGAATTTCCTTTTGACGATCAAAAGGTAACTTTCTTATATTCATATCTATCACCGTTACCTATCATATCATAGTTATGCATAAATGACATGAAAAACACCTCATCTGTATCATATTTCGTAAACAAATGAAAAAAGCCATGACAGTATCATGACTCAATCAAAACTAAAAAATATCTTCAACATCTTGCGCTACAGCTTTTTTCGGATAGATGTTGATGCTTTCCATTTTTTCAACACATTCATTCAACAATGCTTCATAGTCAAAACGATTTTCTAAGCGTTCTGCACGATGTTTGGTAGGACGTGTTACTGGGTTTTTTGGAGTAAAGATTGTACAACAATCCTCAAATGGTTGAATTGAAACATCGTAAGTTCCAATTTTCTTAGAAATGTCGATGATTTCTAATTTATCTAAACAAGCAACTGGACGAATCACAGGCATATCCGTTACACAGTTGATTGTTTGCATACTTTCTAATGTTTGACTTGCTACTTGTCCAATGCTTTCTCCATTGACAATTGCCAAACAGTTTTGTTTTTCCGCAACTTTTTGAGCTAGACGATACATCATTCTTCTCATGATGGTAATTGCATAAGACTCATCACAGTTTTGATAGATAGCTAATTGCAAATCAGTAAATGGAACGATGTGCAAACGAATATGTCCTTGATAAGGAGCAATAATACGTGCAAGCTCTGTTACTTTATCTAAAGCTGCTTGAGATGTATATGGAGGTGAAGCATAGTGGATACATTCAATCGCAACCCCACGTTTCATTGCTAAGTAACATGCAACTGGTGAATCGATTCCTCCACTTAACATCACTAGAGCTTTTCCACCTACACCAACAGGATAACCACCGTTTCCTTTGATTTTTCCTGTCATGATATACGTCGCATCACGGTGTAATTCCACACTAATGCGTAATTCTGGTTCTCTTACATTTACTTTCAAATCTGTATTACGTAAGATTTCTCCAGCTACTGCACGGTTGATTTCATCAGAAATCATTGGGAATTGTTTAAAGCTTCGTCTTGTATCCATTTTAAATGTTTTTGCATCACTTTGTTTCGCAACGATTAGACATGTTTGTTTAATCGCTTCGATATCACTTTCTACTTTTAATGCAAATGAGAAAGATGAAATACCAAACACTTGTTTTAAATGTTCCGCAACAGCTTCATGATCTTCTCCATTCAACATAATGTACATACGATCATGCGTACGTTCAAAAGTTAAACGATCATAATCACGTAATGCATTCTTTACGTTTGTTAATAGACGCTTAATAAAATCTTTTTTGTTTTTACCTTTGGTAGATAATTCTCCAAAGCGGACCAGAATATGGTCATAAACTAGGTTATCTTGTTCGATAGTCATGATGAATCTCCTTTAACGCTTTTATAAACTGTGTTACTTCTTCTTGGGTTGTTAAGTGCGACAATGAAACACGAATCGCATGTGTTGCACGATCTTCCCCAAGTCCCATTGCTAACACAACATGAGACATTGCTTTGCTTTTTGTTGAACAAGTACTTTGAGCAGATACTGCAAAGCCTTCCGCATTTAAAGCATTTAACATAATTTCACTTCCGATTTTTAAATCAGAAAAATTCAATATAAATGGAGAAGCATCGCTTGGACTATTGATGACAAAATCATCCATCTCCATTAATTCTTTACGTAAATAAGCATTTAGCTTTGTTACATGTGCATACGCACTTGGTTGTTGTTCTAACGCTAAACGCAAAGTTTTTGCAAGCACGATATTCGTTGGAACATTACTTGTACCAGCACGTAAGCCAAACTCTTGTTGACCACCACTGATCAATGGTAATAAATCAATGTTTCGTTTCTTATAAAGAATAGCGCTTCCCTTTAATCCATAAATCTTGTGAGCAGAAATCGTTGCCATATCCACATGAGATAATGGCATCTCAATTTTACCACAACCCTGTACTGCATCCATATGAACCATTGCTCGACTATGTTCATGAACATAATCAGCTAATTCCGCAATCGGATTGATCGCACCAGATTCATTGTTCACAAGCATCATCGATACTAAGATGGTATCTTTACGCAATGCTTTCTTTAAATCCTCAAGAGAAACTTTTCCTTCTTTTGATACTGGTAAATACGTAATCTCAAAACCAAATGTTTCTTTTAACTGTTCCATCGCATTGTGAATGCTAGAATGTTCAACACAAGTTGTAATGATGTGTTTCCCACGGTTTTGATATTGTAAGGCAAACCCTTTCGTTGCATAATTATTTGACTCACTTGCACAAGAAGTAAATAAAATTTCTTCTTTTGAAACATGTAAGAGCTGTGCAATTAAAGCACGGCTTTGTTCCATTAATTTAGCACTTTGACGACCAATATCATGCAAAGAATCACTATTCCCATAATATTGATCAAGCAACTTCAAATAAGTCTCTTTAATTTCTTGGCGAACGGGAGTTGTAGCGGCATAATCTAAATATATCATGTTATAATTCTCCCTTTAAAAGACTCGATTCTTTCTTAGAAATAATCTTTTCATAAGCACCCGGATGTAATTTTTCAATACATTGTAAACTAATCTTTAAGGCTTTCGTGTACTGACCATTTCTAAAGCATAATTCTGCACGTGTCAATTCAGAATCAACATCTGGATAAGTTGAACGATAACGATTCGCAAAGACAACAGCATTTTCAACCATCACGGCCATTCCAACTAAATTGTTTACATTGTTATATAGTGTATACACATAATCGATTGCATTTCTTAAATCTGCATTCAAGCGTTTTACATCCAATGGTGAATTGTCTAAGACCACACGAATATCTTTAATCAATAACTCACCACGATGCAAATCATCTTCGAATTTATCCGATACACTTGGTAAACGGTGCTTACGCATATTAACGCGAATTTCATTTAAAATCAATTGTAATCGTACTAATTGTTTCTTAGCACGTTCTTCATCACTACATGCCGTTTCTAATTTTTGCTTCATTTCTAATACTTCTGCATTGAACAATGAAACACTTTGTTCTAATTCTTTATAAGCGATTAAAACAGTTGTGAATGGTTGTTTTTGCTCTTTCAATGTATATTCTAAAGAACGCTTCATATCATTTAAAGCAGCTAATTTTTCATCCACTTCTTTTAATTTATCGGTCCAGTTTTCAAAACCAAAACGAGCGCAGACACGATTATATAAAGCATTGATATCTTCAACATCTTTATTAATTGCTTTTACGCTATCAAACAAGATCATCAAGTTATCTTTAATCTCGATAAATGCTTTATCTTCTTTTTCAATTTGTTCTTGTAATTGTGAAATACGTTTTTCACAATCATCTAAATCACCACTAATGCCTTCTATTTCTCCATTACGTAAGTGAGCTAAGCATTCTTTTAGCATATCGGAAACAAAATCAAGGTTTTTATGTACTTCTAGATGATCCAAATAAACACCTTTATTCTTCACTTGAGCATAGCTAAAACCAACTTCATCAATTGCATGAGGTAAGATTCCTTTCGCACGTTCATATAATCCAGGTAACTCATCTGCTAATAATTGTAATTCATCAATCTTTTCAGCAGTTACTTTATGCGTTTCACTTGCTTTATTAAATTCAAATGCAAACATCCATTCTTCATAGACAGAAAATTGTTTTTCAATCTCTGCAATTAACGTTTCTAAATGTTCAAAACTGTGTGCATAAGAAACTCGATGATCCATGATTTGTTTCTTTGCTGTATGGAAAGCAGTCTTCAATTTGTTAATTGCGACACGTTGTTCATTTTCCTTTTCTAAAATACTGTCTAAAATGGCATTTACCTTATCCGCTAATGTTTTTAAAACAGTCATATGTTCATCAAGTTCTTCCATACGTTTTAAAGCATTTTTCACTTTATGTCCATATACTAAATCATCAATTTCAGCAAGTTCACAACTACATGTCTTTAATGATTCTTGGATTTGATCATAGTCCCCACGACATGCATCAACACTCTCTGCCATCTTTTCATTTACACGTGATAATGCAACCGCATTATTCAGCTTAAATGCTAGTGGAATATTCTTGATTTCATTATATAAATTTTCATAATCTTCTAATTGTTTTTTGACACGTTTTTTACGTAATCCTAAAAGTACAAATATCAAAATAATAGCTATAATCAATACTGCAATAAGTATTAATAATACATTTAATGGTATTGTATTTTTTATTGTGTTAATAAAATTCTCCATGATGCACCTCTCCCGTATATTCAATTATATATATTGTACCATAAGAATAAGAATACGAAAACTAAATATAAGAGTAAATATGCAAAAATTCTAGAAATATCGCATAAAATTTGAACTTGCATAATTGACAAGTTTCTTGTTATCTGTTAGACTATAGAAGCTTAAAATTGATAGCAGCATGCAAAGTCATACACGATGCGTCTTTAACGTAATCCTACGGGATAGCAAGTAACTCGGCTGCCTATGAGCGAAACTATCGTAAGTAAAGACACAATGTATTGATGATTTGTACTGTTATTGTTTTATAGCTATAAAACAATAAGGAGGACATTATAATGTCAAGAGTAAAAGGACCAGTTTGGAAAACATCTCGTCGTTTAGGTTTCTCAGTTCTTGAAACTGGAGAAGAACTTCAAAAACGTGCTTATGCACCAGGGCAACACGGACCAACAAAACGTGTTAAATTAACTAACTACGGTTTACAGTTACACGAAAAACAAAAAATTCGTTTCATGTACGGATTAAACGAACGTCAATTCCACAACTTATTTGTGAAAGCAAGTAAAATGAGCGGAGTTACAGGTGAAATCTTCTTAGGATTATTAGAATCAAGATTAGATAACCTTGTATATCGTTTAGGATTTGCTCGTACTCGTCGTGCAGCTCGTCAATTAGTTAACCATGGACATATCTTAGTTGATGGAAACAAAGTTGATATCCCTAGCTACAGCGTAAAACCTGGACAAACAATCGAAGTTAAAGAAAAATCTAAAAACTTAGCAGCAATCACTGAAGCATTAGAAGCTAACTTAAACACAGTAGCATTCGTTGATGTTGATAAAGATGCTAAAAAAGGTACTTACTTACGTTTACCAGAACGTAGTGAATTAAACCAAGAAGTAAACGAACTATTAGTAGTAGAATTCTACAACAGATAGTCATAAAAAAGAAACCGGATTTGTTCCGGTTTTTTTTTACTTTAAATACTGCTTACATTATCTCTTAGAAATGAAACATGTTCCGCAAAGATGTCATAACCTCGATGTTGTCTTCCATCGCTACCTTCATAAACATGGGATTGAATTCTTCCCTTAATTGCAACTTGATCCCCAATCTTTGCAATGTCAGCCGTTGTTTGGGCAATTCCCTTCCATAAAGTGACAGATAAAACATCATACTCATAAACACCCTCACTGTTTGGAAATGCACGTTTCACTTGTACATCCATAATGGCATATTTATTGCCTACGTTGGATTCTCTTAATACTGGTACGTCTACAATGGTACCTACAAAAGCTACTACATTCATGTAATCTTCCTTTCTCTATTTTGGGATTGCCATATACGCTACCGCATATGTATCACTCTCCCCCTTGTGAATTATCCTTATTATGACAGAAGAAAGACTTTCTATCAAACATACGAATTTGTATTCCATCATATAAAAAAGCATGTTTTTTTCACTAAATACTTGAAAAAACATGCTTTTTCTAATCTTTATGTCAAATATATCACAAATTTATTTATTTTCCGGTAACAACACAACTTTACATGAATCGCTTCCTACAAGCCACTGTGCCGCTTCTTTCACATCTTCTAGTGTAAGAGCGCGTAAGATGTTAATACCATCAAAGAAATCGCTATGTTCAAAATAAGAGCGCACACTTGAAATTGCAATATCTTCAAATCCATTCAAATAACGTAGGGTTTGACCAAAGTAGCGTTTCTTTAATTGTTCTAGTACTTCTTGAGATAACTCACCACGTTGAATCTTTTCGATGCTATCATATACAATCTTAGTAAATTCCTCTTCTTTTTCTGTTTCTGCATAGAACATCAATATACCAAAGTCTTCCCCAAATTCGATATCAGAGCCAACATAGTCATTAAAGATGCCATCGTTTAACCATTGCTGGAACAATGGGTTTAGATTGGTAAAAGTTGCATCTAATAATAGACGAATTGCCCATTCTTTTTGAATACGCATATGAATATCTGGAATGCCCTCTAATTTTAATGCAATAGCTACTTTTGGTACACTCACATCCATATGGAATTCATAGTACCTACGCGCCACTTCTTTGGGTTCATGATATTCTTCACGTTTCACTGGACATGCAGGCTTAAATGCCTTCTTTGCTTGATTCTCTTTAATCATCTGCATGACCTTAGTTGGATCACTTGATGTTACTCCAACTAAAACCATGGTAGAAGGATGATAGTTAATATTATAACAACTATATAAATCATCTAATGTCGTATTTGTGACACTTTCATCACTTCCACCAATATCGTATTTTAATGGATGATTCAAAAAGATTGAAGCATATAATTCCATCAACAAACGAGAATCACTCATTTCTTTATACATATGTAATTCTTGAATGATAATGCCTTTTTCTTTTTCTACACTTTCTTCCGTAATTTCTAGAGATTGCACAAAATCGAGTAATAAATGTAATGGTTTTTCGATGTCTTCACTTGTACCAAAGTAATAACAAGTTTCTGTATAAGAGGTAAATGCATTCACATTTGCACCTACTTTAGAAAACTCTTCCATAACATCGCCATCTTTCATCTCAAACATCTTATGTTCTAAAAAATGGGCAATTCCTGCAGGAAAGTTATATTCTTCTCCATCTTTTCCTCTTTGTTTCATATCTAATGCAGATAAAGGAGTTGCCATCATAAACAACGATTTTTGGTAATCAGGTTTTTGCCATAAAATGACATGAAGACCATTGTCTAACGTTTCTTCATAACGTGTTTCTTGAAACTGCGAATTAACAATCTGTTTCATCTTCATCCTCCTTTGTTAAAATAAAGCATAATTTGTATTCACATTTTTGCATTGCTTTAGCTACATCTTCTTTTGTGACAACTGCAATCTTATCGATTAAATCTTGTGTTGTTTCATTACGATGCAAGATCAGATGATTATAAGCAAGTGATACCATAGAGCCCATACTATCATTATTTGCTTTTAAATTAGTAATAATCATCTTCTTTGTGACCTCTAGTAGATGATCATCAAAATCTTGTGTATATACACGTGTTACTTGTTTTTGAATGAGTGCAACTGTTTCATCGATATGTTCTTGTTCAATACCAGTTGTGACAGCCATCACACCATCAAAAGAAATAAGATTTGCTCCAATGGAGTAACATAAACTTCGCTTTTCACGCACTTCTTGGAATAATAGAGACGTTGAAAATTGTCCAAGGATTGCAGTTGCGACTTTCAATGCATAATAATCAGCATCTGTAATTGAGGTATGAGTAAACCAAGTCATCATCAAATTGGTTTGTGAGATACGTTTTTTCTGTGTAATGACACGTGCTTCTTCATCTGTTTCTACACAATACCAGCAGTCTTCTAGCGCTTCACGTGCATCAAAAGTAAAGCAAGTTGTGATGATTTCTTTGATTTCTTCTTCCTCTACGTCTCCGCATACAAGAATATCAACCATATCTTTTCGAATCATATGTTCATATTCTTTTTTTACATCATCAAGTGTCAATAATAAAACATCTTCAATCGTACCAAAGGCACTTGTTGATAGTGGTTTACCTATCGCAACTTGTTTTAATGATTCATTCATGACATAAAACGCAGGATCATCTTCCATACGATGAATCTTTGATAATAAAATTGTTTTATTCTCTTCAAATACTTCTGTTGTAAGCATAGGTGCGAACAAGACCTCTTTTAGAAAATCAAACGCATCTTGTAGAAGCGTACTATCTTTTCCTACATACATCGGATTGATGATTTTAGAGCGTAACTCGATCAGTTGATCTTTTCCAAATCCAACAGTCTGTGCATATAAAGTTGCACCATATAAAGAGTCTTGCTTTGTACTCATCTTTTGTTTTGTATCATATACTTGGCATCGATCTACAAGCATTAATGCAAGCAAAGAACGAGCTGCTGCATGTTCTTGTTTTAATTCGTTGCGAAAACGAATACTAATACCAATATCTTTAAACTTTTTTGTTTTTAAACAATATAATGAAACACCATTTGTAATTTGCATAAATTGATTACCTCTATTCTTATAAAAAAATCCGTAAACTTACTTCTTACGGATTATTTTAACATATTCTTATTCATCTTGTTCATATTTTACTAAAACTTCTCTTGGTTTTGATCCTCGGCTTGGACCAATGATATTTTGTTCTTCCAAAACATCAATTAAGCGTGCAGCACGCGCATAACCAATACTAAATTTTCTTTGAATTAAAGATGTACTAGCACGTCTTGATTGAATGACAAAAGCTTTTACATCGCCATACAAAGGATCCGCGCTATCTTGCGATGTCGCATAGTCACGATCAAGTGCTTCTAGGCGTAAAAATGCATCTTCGTATTTTGGTTTTCCTTGTGAAGATACATAATCTGCAATTCTCTGTACTTCTTCATCACTGACAAAGACACCTTGTACACGTGTTGGATTTGTTTCTCCTACAGGAATATATAACATATCCCCATAACCTAGTAGCTTTTCCGCTCCCATTTGATCAAGTATTGTTCTAGAGTCTACCGCACTTGAAACTGCAAATGCGATTCGAGAAGGAATGTTTGCTTTGATAACACCGGTCACAACATCAACACTTGGGCGTTGAGTCGCAACAATTAGATGAATCCCTGCCGCTCGAGCTAATTGCGTAATACGTTGAATACTAGCTTCTACTTCTTTTGCAGCAACCAGCATTAAATCTGCAAGTTCATCAATGATAACAACTATCCAAGGTAGTCTAGTAAGTCCTTCTTCAGGATGTTGATCAATATACGTATTATAGCCTGTAATATTTCTAACACCAGCCATAGAAAATAATTCATAACGCTTATCCATCATATTAACGATTACTTTTAACGCACGATTTGCTTCTTCTCCATCCGTAATGACAGGACCTAGTAAATGAGGAATCGCTTTGTATGGCGTGAATTCAACTTTCTTAGGATCCACTAATAGCAATTTGACTTCATCAGGTTTTGCTCTCATTAAAATAGAAGTAATAATTGAATTTACACAAACACTCTTACCACTACCAGTTGCGCCAGCAATCAGTAAATGAGGCATCTTATTCAATTCCCCGTAGACAGCATTTCCCATCAAATCTTTACCTAATGCGAATAACATTTTCTTATCTTGATATTTTTCAGGTATCGTCTTCATCAATTCTTTCATATTAACCATCGTTTTTTCAACATTAGGAATTTCAATACCAACGGCACTTTTGCCTGGAATTGGCGCTTCAATACGAATATCTTTAGCCGCTAATGCCATTTTAATGTCGTATTGAAGATTTGAAATCTTATTTACACGTACACCTAAATCAGGCTTGACTTCAAACTTTGTAACGCTTGGTCCAATATGAGTTGCAAGCAAGGTTGCACGAACACCAAATTCATCAAGAATTTCAATTAAACGCTCTCCATTTTCATTTGCTGCTCGCGTATTTGCCAAACTTTTTGAACGTTTACTAGCATCTGTCAATAAAGATAATCGCGGTAATTTATAGTTTTTCCAGTCTTCTTTCACACTAGAAACAAACGTATCTTCTTTCCCAATAATCTCAGAAATGATAGCATGGTCATCTTCTTTTTGAACAGGTGCAGGTTTTATCTGTTCTTCCTTAACTTGTTCACTACGATGATCCGTTACAATATCAAACTCTTCATCAACATCAATAAAAGAAGCTTGTCCTGGTCGAACTCGTGTTTCATAATCAATACTATGTTGCACAAATTCTTCTTGTTTGACAATATCATCTTCTTGTTCTTGTCGTCGTATTTCTTTTTTCTGTTTTCTATTCGCAACTAAATTAGAAACTGGCTTATAGATAGAATAAAAAGCCTCTTGTAGATAGACAAAGCCAGGTCCCGATAATACGAGAATAGCACCAAAAACAATCAACACAACAGCAATGATTGTTGAACCAATATAATCAAATAAGAAGGTAGACAAGGATACAAGCAAGGCTCCAATGACCCCCGCTTGTGGATGAACCCCTGCATATACCTCTGCGATATGTTCCCCATAAGTAGTTAATATATCCATTCCAATAAGTGTATGATCGCTTGGATAAGCAAGGAAGATTGAGATTCCTAAAAGCAAGGAAAATACCCCATAAATATATTTTTGGGGTATTTGTTTTAAATTTTTCTTTACTAACCAAAGGATGACTAAAAACATTGCGAGTGGATAAATAATGTATGACAAAACACCGAATAAGACAAACATTAGGCCAGCGATTAAATGACCAATAACGCCTACATTCAATAATCCGACAATAGAAACAATGAATATAACTAAGGATATCAAATAACGATATCCATCCTGATTCACTGGTTTCTTTTTAGAAGGAGTTTTTGATGGTGTTTTCTTTTTGACTGGTTTTTTTGTTGTCATAACGTACCTCCCCTCCAATGAAAGAAAAACTAATCTTATTAATCAATAGAGTTTAATACACTATCATTGATTTCCATAATGACCGGTAATACCATAGGTCTCTTCCCAGTTTCTTTCATTAAATATTTGACAATCTTATCACGTGCTTCTGCACGTACTGCTATATTATCATAGCGTTTTTCTTGAACTGCTTTAATAATACAATTTTCCATGATATTACCAACTTCTTTAATAATATAATCCGCATCTTTCAAATAAATTAATCCTCTTGTTTGAACATCTGGCCCATTTGAAATTTGCTTTGTTTTATTATTTACACCAACGCCAATAATCATCACACCGTCTGTTGATAAAATTTCACGATCTTTCAATACAACACCAGTCACATCCCAAGTTTCTTTTCCATCAATTAAAGTATCTTCAAGATTTAAATGAGTTGCAACGCTCTTAAGAATGCGATTTTCAAATACAGCAACTTGACCATTTTCAAGAATTAAAATACGATCCATGGAATAGCCCATATTTAAGGCTAGATTTGCATTTACAAATAAGTGGCGATATTCCCCTTTTACTGGAATATAGTATTTCGGTTGGAATAAATATAGCATCATCTTTAAGTCCTCGCTGCTTGGGTGCATAGATAATACTGTTTTAGAGTCTAATGTGTAGATTTTCCCACCTTCTTTATAAATTTCATTTTCCATGTTATTTGCATATAATTCTGTACCACTTACAATTGGACTTGCAACAATGATAGAATCGTCAGAATGGAAACTAACATATGGATCTTCATGGTTGGCGATATTTGTCATCGTACGGAATAAGTTTTTACCATTTCCACTAATCAAGACTACAACGTCAAGCATATCATCAGAGAAATCTTTATCATCAATTCCCATATGTGCAGGTACTTTATAATAATCTAACTTTTCTAATTGTTTTAGCAATGCACGAATTCCTTTGTCATGGAAGAAAATTTTACGATTGAATTTCTTCGCTAATTCAATAATTTCAATAATTCTAAACAAACTTTGCGCATATGTAGAAATCAAAATACGTTTACCAGTACTTTCTTCAAAGATAGGCTCAATTAAGGATGTAATACGATGTTTAGGAGCTGTGTGACCTTTTTTATCTGCACTTTGAGACTCACATAGCAAACATAAAACTCCTTCTTTACCAATTGCACTTAATTCATTAATATCGCATAAGTATTCTTTTTGTAACATATCATAATCAATGATAAACTCACCAGTATAAACAATGTATCCTTGACTTGTACCAATGGCAATACCAAAGTTATCTGGCAAAGCATGTGTCATTGGGAAGGTACGTACACGTACTCCATCAATCATTTGGTCAGAGCAACGCTCTAAGCGATGAATTTTATACCCTTTTACACCTTCTTTGCGTAAGATTTCATCAATGATATTTGCAGTCAAATTACCTGTATAAACTGGTACATTAATCTGTTTTAATAAATAAGGTAAAGCAGCTACAACATCATCGTGTGCATGTGTAATAAAGATGCCTTTAATTCGATCTTTATTTTCAATTAAATAAGTAAAATCAGGAATAATAAATTCTACTCCTAATTGTCCAGTATCAGGATATTTTAATCCTGCTTCAATAATAAATATAGACTGGTCTACTTCAACAACGAGCATATTTTTCCCGTCTTCGTCCAGTCCACCAAGTGCAAATATACGTACTTGTTCCATAAAGATATCCTCCTTTTACTAAAATTATAGTTAATTATGATCTATTGGAATGTCATCATCCTATTTGTTTTTGCAATAAAACTTCTTTTATATTATATCACGATTCAATTTGTTTTTAACATTTTTTTGCACTTTGTCAAAAAGAGAAAAAAAGTGATTTCTCACTTTTTTAGTCTACTATTTGTTCTCCATCTAAAGAGAATGTTTTACAAGCAGTGATTTTAACTTTCACAATATCACCAGGAGCTGCATCTTTTGCAACAAAGTTCACAAGTTTATTTGTTTCCGTATATCCACTTAATACTTGATCATTCTTTTTACTAGCTCCATCTACTAAAACTTTTACTGTTTTACCTAGATAAGCATCATTCTTTTTATGAGCGAATGAATTCCAACACTCATTTAATTCCGCAAGACGACGTTGTTTTACTTCTAAAGAAACATTATCTTCCATACGAGCGGCTGGAGTTCCTTCACGAGGCGAATAAATAAAGGTAAACGCATTATCAAATTGACATTCTTTTACAAGATCTAATGTATGTTGGAATTGTTCTTCTGTTTCATTTGGGAATCCTACGATAATATCAGTAGAAATTGCACAATCAGGCATACGATCTTTAATTTTATGGAATAATGTTAAATACTTCTCACTCGTATATCGACGTCCCATAATCTTTAAGATTTGATCATCCCCACTTTGAACCGGTAGATGGATGAATGGCATAATATTGTCATAACGAGCGATAACATCAATCATCTCATCAGAAAAATCCCAAGGATGACTTGTTGTAAAGCGAATACGTTCAATTCCAATTTTAGCGGTTTCTTCTAATAAAGTTGCAAAACCACCGTCAACATGAAGATCTTTTCCATAAGCATTAACATTTTGTCCAAGTAACGTAACTTCTTTAAATCCTTCATCTTTTAATTGACGAATTTCAGCTAAGATGTCGTCCATTCTTCTTGAACGTTCTTTACCACGAGTATAAGGAACAATACAGTATGTACAAAATTTATCACAACCATAGATGATATTTACCCATGCTTTGTGTTTGCCAAAACGACGCACAGGAAGATTTTCAATAACATCGCCCTCTTTTGATAAAACTTCTACACTACGTTTATGTCCAACCATAACATCATATAGTAAAACAGGTAAACGATGGATATTATGAGTACCAAAGATTAAATTCACGTGACGATGTTTTTCAAGGATCAATTGTAAAACTTCTTCCTCTTGCGCCATACATCCACATAAACCGAAGACTAAATCAGGTTTATCTTTCTTTAAACGTTTTAATTGACCAATTTCTCCAATAACTTTATCTTCAGCATTTTTACGAATTGCGCAAGTATTTAATAAAATTAAATCTGCTTCTTCTGGCGTTTCAACTGGAGTAAATTGCAATTCATCTAAAATACCAGCCAATGTTTCAGAATCACGTTCATTTGCTTGGCATCCATAAGTTCTTAAATAATATGTTTTCCCCTGTCCTAAGTTTCTTACTTCAACAGGAATTTCAAATAAGCTACGTTCGATTGTAACTTCTTTTTGCGTACGTTTTTGAGCTTCATGAAGATTTGGTAAAGCCCATCCAGGTTGTTTTTTCATTCAATATTCCTACTTTCTAATTAATCACTTATATATATTAACACGAATTTACGTGGTTAAACATTTAAAATTTAAAAAAACCAAGCATTTCTACTTGGTTTATTGAGAGATTGCCTCAACTGGACAAACAGAAACACAACTTCCACAATCAATGCATGTTCCTTCGTCACAGCCTGATTTCCCTTCGTCATTCATGGATAAAGCTCCAACAGGGCAAACTCCTACGCAAGCACCACAACCGATGCAAGCATCTTGATTTACATTTACTGGCATTCTTTATTCCTCCTTTACAACCAACTTTATTATAACAATTATTTGTCTTTCATGCAAGTATTTTACGTCAAAAAAAGCAAATTAAAAATATGCAAAAAAGCCCTTAAATAAAGGCTTTTCGCAAGGTTACAAAGCTATCCGAGGCTAACTTTCAAGGACGAATATAAGGTAGTTATAACTAACATCTTACTCTGTAGAAAGCAAGAAAATACAAAACTATTTTACCATTTAAAAAGAAGCTAGCAAAGCTAGCTTCCTATCGTTCTACATTTTCAGGACGTATTTGGACACGTTGAATCGATATTGCTCGATTCGTCTCGTCATCAATTTCAACGATTGCCCCACAAAAGATTCCTTCTCCTTCAGCAATTTTATATTTCGTTTTTTCATCTGAAGTAAAACGTGTAATAATTTCATCAACATCACGTCCTAAAACGCTCGTATACGCCCCACACATTCCTAAATCAGTGATAGCAGCGCAGCCATAAACAATGCGCTCATCTGCTGTTTGAACATGAGTATGAGTACCTACAACAGCAGTAAGACGATCCGCAAAGCAATAAGTAAATGCAATTTTTTCACTTGTTGCTTCTGCATGTAAATCGACTAAATAAATATCTGCTTCTGTTTCATCAAGAATATCTTCCATACAATAGAATGGTGAATCCACAACGTTATTCATCCAAATCTCACCACTTAGATTTGTAATGGCAACTTTCTTTCCTTTTACATCAACAACAACGGTATGTCGACCATACTCCGTTGGTTCCATGTTTGCAGGACGTACCATACGATCTGCTTCATCAATAAATTGATAGATATCGTTTTTAGAAAAGGTATGATTTCCCATTGTAACTACATCAACGCCATATGATAGCAATTGGTTATAAATACGTCTTGTGATTCCTTTACCATGAGCAGCATTTTCTCCATTTGCGACAACAAGATCAATGCCGTACTGCTCCTTTAAAAGAGGAAGCTGTCGACAAACAGTTTCTCTACCGACAGCTCCAACAATATCACCTATAAATAATACTTTCATGAATCTTGCTACTTCGCTAATTCACAAGATCTTGTTTCACGGATAACAGTAACTTTAATTTGACCAGGATATGTCAATTCAGCTTCGATCTTATCTTTAATATCACGAGCTAATTTATGACAAGCTAAGTCATCCATCTTATCTGGTACAACCATGACGCGAACTTCACGTCCAGCTTGAATTGCATATGAACTTTCTACACCATCGAAAGATTTTGTGATTTTTTCAAGATCTTCTAAACGATTAATATAGTTCTGTAATGCTTCATAACGTGCACCAGGACGTGCAGCACTAATCGTATCCGCAGCAATTACTAAGTTACTAATTAAATATTTTGTTTCTACTTCACCATGATGAGATTGAATCGCATTTAAAACAACATCACGTTCACCATGTTTTTTACAGAATTTATATCCTAATTCAATATGAGAACCTTCTACTTCAAAATCCATTGCTTTACCAATGTCATGAAGCAATCCTGCACGTTTAGCAAGTTGCTGGTTCAATCCAAGTTCAGCAGCCATCATACCTGCTAAATGAGCAACTTCCATACTATGTTGTAGTGCGTTTTGTCCATATGAATAACGATATTTTAAACGACCGATCATACGAATGATTTCACGATCAATTTTACCAATACCTAATTTGAAAACAGTATCTTCCCCTGTCTTCATGATATTTGTATCCATTTCTTTACGAATCTTGTTGACAACTTCTTCAATTCTTCCTGGTTGGATACGACCATCTTTAATTAAATGTTCCAATGCAAGACGTGCAACTTCACGACGGATTGGATCAAAACATGAAACCGTAATAGTTTCTGGTGTATCGTCAATGATCAAATCAACACCAGTTGCTTGTTCAATTGCTTTAATATTACGACCTTCACGTCCAATAATACGACCTTTCATTTCTTCACTTGGTAAAGAAACTACAGAAACAGTTCGATCAACTGCTTCATCTTGTGATAAACGTTGAATACTTAAAGCTAAAATATTACGTGCTTTTTCATCTGCAGTAGCTTTTGCTTCTTCTTCTTTCTCTTTAATGTATCCAACTAATTCATTTTGCATTCTTTTTTCTGTGATAGCAAATAATTCTTCTTTCGCTTCACTTGTTGTCATCGCTGCAACACGTTCCAACTCTTCAACTTGTACATCAATTTTTGCTTGTAATTCTTTGTCTTTTTCATCTAGCATTGCCATTTTATCAGCTAGTTGCGTACTCTTAAGATCAATCTGCTTTTCTTTACTTGTTAAAGTTTCATCACGAAAATTCAAATTATCTTCACGGCGTAAAAGTTTATTTTCCATATCAGTAACTTCTTGTTTACGTTCTTTGATTTCTTTTTCAGCCGCCAATTTTAATTCATGAGCTTGTGTACGACCATCCAATACTGCTTGTTTAATTGTAGCATCTGCTTTTGTTTCTGCTTCTTTCAACAATAGATTGGCTTTTTGCTGATCTTTATTTAATCCTGCTTTGGACATTACGTTCATAATTACGATGCCAATAATAAGACCTGCCAACACTGAGAACAAGACGATTAGTAACTTATCCACGATACTTATCCTCCATTCTTCAATTTCATGAGAAATTTATTCCCTAATATATATTGTACATAAATTTATGACTTTTCTCAACTAAAAAATAACTTCAAATGAGAAAATAACACTTATTTTTTTATTTTTTCCTTATAAAAAAAGAAAACAATGAATTCCTTTGTTTTCTTCTTTATACTTTCTAATCATATTTTTGTAAATTATGTTAACTTGCACGTTCCTCTGCCAATTTTGCATTCAGCTTTTCTTTTAATTCTTCTAATAATTCAGGATTGTTTTTAACTGAATTTTTAGCTGCTTCTTTTCCTTGTCCAAGTTTTTCTCCATTATATGAGAACCATGCACCACTCTTCATTACAATATCGTGATCCACGCATAAGTCAATTAATTCAGCAATATAAGAGATACCCTCTCCATACATAATTTCGATAGAAGCAGTTTTAAATGGAGGAGCAACTTTATTCTTAACGATTTTTACATTTACTTTATTACCAATGATATCAGAACCGTTTTTAATAGCTTCACTTCTACGAATGTCTAAGCGAACACTTGAATAGAATTTCAATGCACGCCCACCAGGCGTTGTTTCAGGATTCCCGTAAACAATACCTACTTTTTCACGTAATTGGTTAATGAAGATTGCTGTACACTCACTACGATTCATCACTCCGCTTAATTTACGCATTGCCTTAGACATTAAACGTGCTTGAAGACCGACTTGAGAATCTCCCATTTCACCATCTAATTCAGCTTGTGGCACAAGAGCTGCAACAGAGTCAACAACCACTAAATCAATAGCACCACTCTTTACTAATAATTCTGTAATATCTAAAGCTTGTTCTCCACTGTCTGGTTGTGACAAGATCAACTCATCAATATTTACGCCTAATTTTTGAGCATAAATAGGATCAATCGCATTTTCAGCATCAATAAAAGCTGCACGACCGCCTTTTTTCTGAACTTCTGCAATAGCATGAAGAGCAAGTGTTGTTTTACCACTTGATTCAGGTCCATAGATTTCAATAATTCTTCCCTTTGGATAACCACCAATCCCTAATGCTTCGTCAATTTTAATAGAACCACTACTAATTGCATCGACTTCAACACTAGCGCGATCTCCTAATTTCATGATACTTCCCTTACCATATTGCTTTTCAATTGTTTTTATTGCATCGCTTAATAATGCATCTTTTTTATCATCAACTGTTTCTGTTTTCTTTTCTTTCATACGTATTAGCCCCTTCTGTTATGTTTTAACAAATCTAAGATTTTCTCCATCATATATGAAACAACATAACACCGCAATTTATTTCTTGGTAAATCAAGTTGTAATTCATATACTGTTATATCACAGTCATAAGCAAGAGCACAATAAACACGCCCACAAGGTTTTCCTTCCCAAGCGTCAGGCCCCGCATTTCCAGTAAAAGACACACATATATCTGTATTCATTAATAATTTTGCTTTCTTCGCCATTTCTTTTGCACATTCTGCGCTAATGACACCATATTGATTTATAACTTCTTCATCAACATGGACAACATTCTTTTTGATTTCAGTTGCATACGACACAACCCCACCTTTTAAAACTGCGCTTGCGCCTGGAACATCCGCAATAGTAGCGCAAAAAGCTCCAGCAGTAAAACTTTCACAGCTCGAAATTGTCAACGCTTGATTTTTTAATTCTTGTACTACCTCAGCAGCAAGATTTTGCATATTACATCGTCTCCATTACAACATCTTTTAATTTCACAAAATAAATGATTCCACTATAGACAGAAGCAATTGTTGCTCCCCAAACTAAAATCTGATCAACTGGAATACCAATATAGGCAAATGGTAAGTTATATAACATTACAAAAATAATTGCAAACATCTGTAAAACTGTTTTGATCTTACCCGGCATACCAGCTGCTACGACTTTTCCTTTTGCGCTTGCGGACATACGCAATCCATCCACAATCATATCACGCCATATCATGATAACCACACATAGAACTGGTACACGTCTACTTACAGCAAATAAAATCAACATTGTATTCACTAATAATTTATCTGCGATTGGATCAACAAACTTTCCAAAGGATGTAATCATATTATACTTACGAGCAATTGAACCATCTAGATAATCAGTAAATGATGCAACGGCAAATAATACTAGAACAATGATTTCTGTCCATCCAATAGATAGTATTGCACCATTTGCCACTTGAACTTCAAAAGCAACACCAAAATCACTAAATAAATAGAATAGTGTGATAATAGGGACTAAAATGACCCTAAATAAAGATAACTTATTTGGTAGATTCATATACTTCACCTATTGTAAACGTTAAAATCGTACGAGGGCAAACCCCTGGGAATACACTTGGGTTAATGCTTTCATCTGTTTTAACAACCTTTCCATTAATTTTTATATCTGTTTGAACCATACATCCAATTGTCAAAGTGATTTTAGCACCTTTTTTCACATCAATTTCAGTAGTTGCTGTTGTTCCAGCATCATAAATTTCTGCATTCATTGGAGCTTTATCATCAACTGTAACACTATATCCTGAAGAACTTCCATTAAATGTAGTTTCAATTTTTAATTTTTCATCAGATTTTAGATTGTTAATTGTGTAATCTGTTGTTCCATTCTTTACAAATTCCATCGGTTTTACAACCGGCTCCTCTTCTTTTTCTTCTTTATCTTCGTCTTCTAAATAAGGATCATCTTTATTTACTTCAGGAGCAACTGGAATTTCTGAATTTGAAAGATCATTTTTTGATTGATCTTGTTTAATATAAACAACAAAGGCAAATAAAATAATCAAGATGACCACACCTATGCTTGCAATCAAAGATACGAGTGAAACGTCTGGTTTACGCATTTTTTTACGTTTTTTCACTTTAACATCCGTTTTCACTTTTGATAGTTTTTCACTTTTTGCAATACTATTTTCAATAGCTTCTCTTGATAATTGCTCATTTTCAGCAAAAGTCATCGTATAATCTAAAATATTTGTACGTAGTTCATCCTTAATATCATCAAAATCCACGCCTAAAATATCACAATAGGATTTCACAAAAAAGCGCAGATAAGATAAGTCATCGTGAAAAAACGTTAAATCACCGTTTTCAAGTGCTTTAATATGTTTTACTGTTAATCTTGTTTTGTTGCTTACATCCTCAACTGACAAGCCTAATTCTATTCTTTTTTCTTGTAACATCTTTCCAATTTTTTGCATTGTCTATACCTCTTTTATGTTATAGAAGAATATTTTTAAATATTCCTTAAAAACTCATATTTTCTTTAATATTATAACAAGCCGAATAAGAAATGTAAAACCATTCTAAGTTTATTTTCATAAACTTTATAACTTTGTAAGATTTCTGTTTTTTTCATTATAGACATTATAAAAAAAGCAGGACAAACCTGCTTTTAAGTTATATTGCATAAGCCATGTTCTGTTCTTCAAAAGAAGTGACAGTCATTTATCTACGTTACTTACATAACGTCTCATCGAATGATTTCAATTCATCCTCGATAAGCTCCCCTACCAAATTTGGGTTTCTCGCTTGTGGGGTTTACCCGTTCCATCTTTTATGTTTCCATAAAAGCTCGTCTCTGTGGCACTTTTAAAGATGCAAACCATAGTTACCCTTAGGTTGTTATCAGCCGTCAGCTTACGCTGCCTAGACTTATTGATTCATCTAGCACAAACACTACGATCATCGCAGATCGTGCGAGCATGGACTTTCCTCTGATCAATGACCAGCGACTGTCGCAATCATAACTCTTTATTTCTTACTGATCTTTACGGAATACCGCATTCTCAAGTCTAGTAAGTCTTTTTAAAATATCAACGTTATCATGAACAGTACTAGCTAATTCATGTTCAACATCTTGTTTGCCTTCAAGCTCAATTACTTTTGCTTTTAACGCATTGACTTCACGTTCATATTCTTGAAGATGGTTACCTAATTTTTCAATCATTTCGTCATATTCTTGATAATCACTAATTACAAGATCTAAAAATGCATCTACTTCACTAGAGGAATATCCTTTAAAATCAACATTGAATTCTTTGTTTAAAACGTCCTCTACCGTTAATTTCAATCTTTTTTCCATCTGAATCACCTTCCTGTTATAGTTTCTCAAAAAACGATCAAAATTGCAAGTCATTTTTACTTTTTTCATAATTCCTTTATAAAATGACACATTAATCGGACAAAGATTTCTAGCACGTATATATAATTATAGGGATAACATTCGTTAGATTTACAATATTTTGTTCATTTCTTCTTAAATATGCTCTTTTTTTTGAAAAGTATAAGCATTTCTTATGTATGAATATCGCATAAACAAAAACCTTATGCTATAATATGAAAAGGTGATGAAATTGATAGGATATCCCAATAAAAAGCAAAAACCAACATCAACTATAAGTGACAATCATATTGGAAGAGGAATGTCTTTAGAATCAGATTTAAATGATAGCAATGCCTATTATCGCGCTTGTGATCGTGCTCTAATTCATAAGAAACCTACACCAATTCAAGTTGTCCGAGTTGACTATCCAGCACGTAATGCCGCAAAAATCACTGAAGCCTATTACAAAACACCTAGTACCACCGATTATAACGGCATTTATCGAGGAAGGGCTATTGACTTTGAAGCAAAGGAAACTAGACTAAAAACATATTTCCCTTTCCAAAGTATCCATCCTCACCAAATTGAACATTTGAAGAAGGTACTATACCATGGAGGCATTGGCTTTTTCATCATTCGCTTTACACATTATGATGAAACCTATTTAATCGATGCAGCCTTAATCATTGATCGTTATGAGCATGGTGAACGTAAATCAATATCTTATGCAGATGTTAAAAAGTTTGGATTCTTAATAAGAAGTGGGTTAACCCCTAGACTTTATTATTTAGATGTTGTCGATGCTTTATATTTCAAGGAGGAAAACACATATGACAAATAATGTTAAAGACCCAACCCCAACAAATGAAAAAATGGTGCCTAAAAAGAGTAAACGAAGCATATTTAATACTGTTTTGGTCATCCTTCTAAGCATCATCTTATTAGCTGGCGCTACAGGATTCTATACAATCAGTCATGTGGTAGGTAAATTATCAAAAGAAGATCGTAATCCAGAAGAAAAAATTGTGAACATCGTACCTACAACAGTTTATGCTAAAAACAATGAAATTATTTATGAATTAGGTGCAGAAAGTCGCGAAATTGTAAAATACGAACAAATTCCACAGGTTACAATTGATGCGTTTTTAGCAATCGAAGATTCACGATTCTTTAAACACAACGGATTTGACCTTCCGCGTTTCCTTGCAAGTGCGATGAATAACTTAAAACATGGTAATCTTGCGCAAGGTGGTTCTACCCTAACAATGCAGACAATTGATAACTTCATTATAAAAACCCGTGAAGAAAAAATGCTTGAAGAAGGACATTATCCTTCTAAGCTTGAAAAAATTGAAATGAAAATTCAAGAGATTTACTTAAGTTTACACTTAGATGCTAAAATGGATAAAAAAGACATCTTATTAAATTACTTAAATAAAGTAAACTTTGGTGCAAGTGCTCGAGGAATTCAAAAAGGTTCACAATATTACTTTGGTAAAAATGTTGAAGAGTTAAACTTAAGCGAAAGTGCCTTCTTGGCTGGTGTTGTCAATGCTCCTGGCGTTTACAACCCTTATATTCCGCTACCTAATCCATATGATCCAAATACATCTCAAAACTATTATCAATTAGCAATGAAACGTAGAGATAATACTTTAAGTCAGATGTTAAATCATGGGTATATCACAGAAGCAGAATACAAATTAGCTAAATCAACAAAACTATCTTTCCAATTAGAAGGAGAAGAACATGCCAACGATAACCCTTATTTAGCTTATGCTAAAGCTGCAATTGATGAAGCTGCTAAAATAACAGGTGTCGATCCTGCCACAACGCCATTACACATCTATACAAACTTAGATGTAGATACACAAAAACGTATCCATGACATCCAACTAAAAAAAGTAATCACAATGCCAGAAAATGAATATTTCCAAATGGCATCTAGTGTTATCGATAACAAAACTGGCGCTGTAATTGCTATTGGTACAGGATTTGATGACCCAACATCAAGCACCTATATTGATCGAGCAATGAAAGATATTCACCAACCTGCATCAACTGCAAAACCATTGATTGCATATGGTCCAGCATTTGATAAATTAGGATGGGCAACATCTAGAATTGTAGAAGATAAACCAATCAAATTATATGGCGAATGGAAAGTCAACTACAACAATGAATACTATGGTAAGATTCCAATTGAACGTGCAATTGCTCAATCTTTAAATATTCCTGCAATTGAAACATTAAAACAAGTAACCGAAGTTACAGGAAATGATTACATGCGTGATTATATGCGTAAATTAGGATTTAAAGATAATGTGGCTGATAAATTTGACTTATTATATGCAATTGGTGGAGCAAACTTCACTGCTACTCCAACGGAAATGGCTGCTGCCTATGCAACACTTGCAAATGGTGGTTTATACAAAGAACCATATTTAGTAGAACGTATCGAATACAAAGATGGTTCTAAAACATGGAATCACCAAGCAAAAACGCAACAGACAATGTCTCCTCAAGCTGCTTATATGACAAGTGATTTATTATATAAAGCAGTCACAGGTAAATACAGTGGATGGAACTTCATGAGTTCTGCTTTCTCTGGTTGTGGTTATCCAGTCTATGGTAAAACTGGTACATCTGACTGGGATACTTTAGCTGACCAAGCTGGTGGTATGATGAAAGATGGATGGATGATTAACTACACTAGTGATTATACCGTTGCGACATGGAATGGTTTCGACCACTTAATTCCAGGCTATTCTTACATCTCTGATTCTGTATTAAATATGAATATTCCAGGTCAAATCAACCGTTATATTCTTGATCCATTAAGTGCGAACGCAACAAAACTTGAAAGACCGGATGGTATCTCGTCTTATGGTGGTGGATTGATTAAAACAGAATTCTTAAAAGATGCTTCAAAGAACAATCCAGAAACAGTTGAAAATGTTACATTATCATCTGATAAAATCAAGAAATTATTAAAACAAGCTGCTCAATATAACAAAGATGATTATACTGAAGAAAGCTGGCAAGCATTACAAAATGTCATTGACCAATTGAATAAATTAGTTGATGAAGATTATGTAAAAGACGAAAAATTATCTGATTTGAAAAACGCATTAAACAATGCAATTTCACAATTACAAAAAGCCGAACAAAAGACAGATACATCTGCTTTAACCGATGCAATCAATCGTGCAAAACCATATACTGACTCTAGTCGTTATGATCACTTCTATGTATCCATTCTAAACATGCAATTAAATCATGCGAATGACTTGTTATTACAATCTGATCCTTCGAAGGAAGAAATGAATGAAGTAATTGCCAATATTGATAGTGCTATACAAGATTGTATTGATCATCCAAAAGAGTGTCATGGTCCAAATTGTGACGACGAAGACGATTAATTTAAAAATCTAGCTAAAGACTTAGCTAGATTTTTTTATATTTATGTAAGATAAAATGATGTTTATGATAGGTGATATAGCCTTCTTTTTGCATCTGTGATAATTGCTGTGATAGTCCACTACGATCAACATAAAGATAATCTGCTAATTCCTGTCGATTAAAGGGAATATCGAATTCATTAGAATTTAGCTGTAAAGCAACACTCGATAAATAAGACAGCAGTTTTTCTTTCGTGTTTCGTTGACCTACATGGGATAACTTTTGTGCAAAATAAATGTTCTTTCTTGCCATATCTTGTAACAATACAGATACGACTTTACTGCAAGCAACATCCTGTTGAAAGGCATGCAAAGAAAGAAGCTTGAAGGAAAGGAATAAAACTTTACAATCCTCTTGTGCTTGTACACTGACATTCATCGGGGTATGTTCATTACAAGCAAAGGATTCTGCAAAGATTTCATTTTCGTTAATCTTACGTAAGATGTTTTGATTTCCCCAAAATTCTTCTTGTAGGATGATTGCTTTACCAGATAATAATAAGCCAAACGAATCAACACAGTCCCCTATTCTAAAAATATATTCCCCCTTTTGATACTGCATTGCTTTTGGTTGGATTAATTCCATCACATGGCTTAATTCTTCTACCTCTAAGTTTCGAAAGATGGATACTTGTTGTAATAGTTGTTTCATCTTGTATATCTCTCCATTTTGTTGAAAATTCAACTGAATTATTGGATAGATTATAGTATACTAGTCCTACGAATGCAAGAGGAGATATTATGAAAAGAAAGATTGTCGAAATCAATGAAGAAAAATGCAATGGTTGTAATGCATGTGTAAAAGCTTGTCATGAGGGTGCAATCGCACTTGTCAATGGAAAAGCAAAGTTAATGAGAGATGATTATTGTGATGGTTTAGGAGACTGCTTACCTGCATGTCCGCAAGATGCTATTCGCATTATTGAAAGAGAGGCTCTTCCATACGATGAAGCAGCCGTATTACAAAATATGAATCAAGCATTGAGCCCATGTCAACAGTTCAATGTACCAAAAATACAGTTACCAAATGAACAAAGTAGTTGTTTGCGTCAATGGCCCGTACAACTACGTTTAGTACATCCACAAGCTTCTTATTTTAATAACTGTGATTTATTACTTGCCGCTGATTGTAGCGCCTATGCAAGAGCAGATTTTCATCATCGTTTTATGAAAGATCGTGTAACGATCATCGCCTGCCCAAAACTAGATCCAGTCGATTATTCCATCAAGTTAACGGAAATTTTAAGTTTAAACAACATTCGTTCTATTACTCTAGTAAAAATGGAAGTTCCATGTTGTAATGGACTAGCGAATGCTATAAAAAAAGCAATTGCGAATAGTAAGAAGGATATTCCTCTATCTATTACGACAATGACTTCAAAAGGTGATTTATTATAAAAAGTGTACGTATGTATGCTTTTTTTCTTTATCCTAAAGCATACAAACATGCAGCAATGACTGCTAAAAGATTAGAAATAAAATTGACCGCATCATTGTTTAAAAACTTTAGTCCTGAATAATAGGCTGTCTCTTGATGACAATGACTTGTCTTTTCAGTGATCAAACCACATACTTCGCATTTATTTTTACGCTGTAAGCTAGAGCCTAAAACGCTATCCATCATACATCCAAAAAACGAAGAAGCAACAATTACAAATGCAAGCACAAGATCATGATGAATAAGATAAAAATATACACCAACAAGCGCGCAAGAAGCAAATGCTGCAAGTGTACCAACCCATGTAACACCACCTGAAATTCCATTTTCAATGCGTTTTAAGCGACAGATATCATAGGTTTGTTTCCCATAAGCAACACCAACGGCTGAAGCACTACTATCCGCTAATGCTTCCGCAATTGATACGGCATAGAGCACAAGGAAAAAGGAATGCTTACTTGCGATAAATCCAAACATGCAGATTGTTGCAATTCCGCCATTTGCTAAAATTTGAATACCATCACGAGCACTCGTCTTTTCAACAAATTTTAACGAATGAGAACATCGTTTCTTTGTGGCTTTTTCAACGATACTAATCACAAGAAACGATAAGATCATCAAATACATACTTGCCTCATCATATGCATGCGCAAGCAATAACATGCTACTTGCAAGTATTGCTGCAAGAGCTGTAATAGAACGCTTATAATAAGCTAAAAAAGGAATGACAAGAGCAAAACATAGACCTAACATACAAACATCCCATAATAGATAAACATACTAGCTAAGGCATAAATACCAAAGGTAATACTAAAGTTGTCTAAGCCATTACCAACTAGCTCTAACAAGCCACATGCAATCGCTAAGATAACACATGCAAAAATTGGCATTGGATAGTGCATAATCCATGAAAATAACAGCATTCCAAAGAAGGATGCAAGCATACAAGCAAGTGTTCCTTGTATTGATTTTGAAGGTGTGATGCGAATTGGTCGACTTGCCATCGTTCCAGCAATCGCTGCAAAGCCATCACCAAAGCATAAACAGAAAACAGCGATACCAGATGCCATAATCGTCTTTGGCCAATACAACGCCATCATAAATAATACGGTAATCGCAATTGAAAAATAGATGGTTCCTAAATGATTATCATGATCATCATCTCGCTCAATAGCAGAAAAAAGTTTAAATTTATAAGATAATGCATTAATAATAATAAACGAAATTGGTACGATTAAGATTTGTTTATTTGGCCAAAATGAATGATACAAAATCAGCCAGGTTGCACCAATCAAAATATGAATCATCTTTCTTGAAAGTTCAGTCGAAAACTTCAACAATCGTTGTAAAAATGTAATTCCTAAGATGACTCCAAATAAATAAATATAACTTCCTAAATAGCCTAAAACAACATTCATAAGATCCTCCATATATAAAAAAATAAAACATTGTTGTTGTAATCATACAAAGCAATCTTAGAAATGTCAACGATACAAAAAAAGCAGTGTTTTGATCAACTGCTCTTTTATGCTTTCTTACTTTGTTTATATGCTTCTAATTTTTCCTTTTTACAAAATGATGCAAATGGACAACCTTCACATTGTGGATTGCGTGCCATGCAATGGTAACGTCCAAAAAAGATAAATAAGTGATGTGCCTTATTCCAGCGTTCTCGTTTAATCTTACGTTTTAACTTCTGTTCCACAACTTCTACACTATCTTGTACTTTCGCAAGCCCTAATCGCTTAGAAATGCGTTCTACGTGTGTATCTACTGCAATGGAAGGAATATCAAAGCAAACACTGCGCACAACATTAGCTGTCTTTCTTCCAACACCTGCAAGCGATGTCAATTCTTTCATAGAAGATGGTACTTGACCATCAAACGATTCCACTAGAGAATGACTTAAGGCTTGAATGGATCTTGCTTTATTGCGATAAAGTCCAATTCTGCGAATCTTTGCTTCAATGTCTTTAATAGGTGCTTGGGCAAGTGATTCTGGTGTAGGAAATGCTTCAAACAAACCTGGAGTAATTTTATTTACTTGAGCATCCGTTGTTTGTGCAGATAGAACAACTGCAACCAACAATTCAAATGGATTTTTATGAATTAACTCACAATGTGCATCTGGAAATTCTTCTTCTAATATATCTAAAATTTCATCCGTTGTCATTAACGTTTCCCTTCCTCATATTCATCTGCGCTAAATCCACGTTTTGACCATTCAATCAAAATACGATCAATATAATCAAAACTCAAAGAATTATAAGTCAACGCTTCGCGCAACGCATAACCAACTAATTTTGGATCATAGGCTTGTGTCCATTCAACTAGGCGTTGAAATTCTAAAGAAGATAATGGGCGTTTAAATTCAGACTCAAACAGGTCAAATAACGATTGATCAAAGTGATCATCCACTTTTTGTTCATGTTCAAATACACCATCAATTTCAAATACAATTTTCCCGTCTTTATAATTGATAGCAAGATATCCCTTCGCACTTAATTGAGATAACAGATCATCAATTTCGTCCATATCTTTTTTCATCTTCTCAGCTAATAAACTATGGCTTATAGCAATTTGATGTTGATTGAAAAAATCAATTAATAAGACTAATAACGTTTCATCACTCGTCATCGTAATATCAGCTAAATGTTCTAATATATAATCTCTACGATTAATAAATCTCTCATTCCACCAGTTCATATTACTCACCTTTCTTTAAATAATAAACTTCTTTTAAGGAATCATAATCAAGTAATATCGTTCCTTGATCACATGTCACCACATAACAAGGTTTCTTATAACCAAATCCTAATTTGACATGGACATCCGTTGCTTGATAATCATGCGCAACTAAAGATTTGACTTCTTCTTCACGATATGTATTTTTGGCTCTTTGATCAATTGCCTTGCTCTCATTATTAAACCAAACATAATGATCCTCATCTTCACCTACATATACGACATATTGAAACACATGTCGTTGAATAATGGAAATATCTTTATACTGTGCAACAATGGATGCTTCTTCTTTGGCAATTTTATCATCGTATTTTACCGCTGGGCCACTAACAAAAATCGCAACATTAAAATAAAAGATGATAACAGCAATAAGAATCATGCAGATTGTAACGAATAGTGATTTCTTATTTATTTTCATAAATCTTATCTCCTAACATCCTTTATTATACATGATTTTTATGTATTTGTCTTTTATATTTCTCATTCCCTATATACAAAAAGATGAATGCTGAGCACTCACCTTTCATCGATTATAAAAAGTTCATAACTTCTTTGCAGAAGGTTGCAGATCTTGCAGCTGCATGTTCTACATAAGTTAAAAAATCCATATGAGAATCATCACGATGTGCAATATCGGATAATGAACGAAGCACAACAAATGGCACATGGTAATGGGTGGCAACACTTGCGATTGCTCCTGCTTCCATCTCCGCACAAATCGCTAATGGGAAAGTTTCTTCTAAACGTGATAACTGATCCTCTTGCGCAATAAATTGATCTCCTGTGGCAACTAAACCAACATGAGCACGTACATTCATCTGAGCAAAGACATCTGCACAAGTCTTACACAACGCCTCATCTGCATCAAAATACAATCCAATACCATCTTCCCCATCGACTGGGCTTGTATCAAAATCATGTTGCACAACACGATCACTGATAACTGCATCTAAGATTTCTTGTTCTTTCTTCAATCCACCAGCAGTACCGATGTTAATAATTTTATCAATGACAAAGTTCTCTAATAAGATGGTTGTAGACATTGCAGCGTTGACTTTTCCTACGCCACTTTTCATCACGATTACTTTTTTACCAGAAATAACTCCTCTAGCGATTGAAATTCCTGAAACAGTTGTTTTTTCACAATGTTCCATAATGTTTGTAATGGCATTCACTTCTGAATCCATTGCAGCGATAATTGCGATCATGTTTTATGCTTCCTCTCTTTTACAAATGTAGAAGATCTTTTCGCCTTCCACAATACCGTCATATACAAAATCCGTTTTTATAGAAACTTGAAAACCTTCACATTCAAGTACTTCCTTCACCCATAATGGATCATATACACGTTGTATATGTTGTTCTAATGTAACTCTTCCCTCTTCATCATAGAATGCAAAGTTTTGATAAATACTTTCATCACTTGTTTGAATTGTCCATTGATATTCATGATTTTCAATACGTCCTGCTTCATTGTATTCTTCCATGAATTCATCTAAACGATCCAATGAGTGCATATCCATGATAAATGTTCCACCAACTCTCAAATGCTCTTTTACTAAGCGAATCATCTGCGTTACTTGGCTTTTGTGTAATAAGTAATTGAAAGAATCACAAAGACAAAGAATCGCATCAAATTTTTGATCTAAATGAAAATCACTCATGTCCATGACTTTCCAATCAACCAATTCACTATGTTCTTTTTTCTTTGCTTCTTCAATCATATCACTCGACAAGTCACTACCAAGCACATGATATCCATCTTTCGCTAATTGGATGGTGATTTCACCTGAACCACAAGCCAACTCTAAGATATCCTTACCAGTAATCGCATTTTCAATTAACGTTACCCAATCTTTTGTTGCTTCATCATCTTTCACTAATGCATCATAAAAACGAGCTAGCGTTTCATACATCATAATGAGAAATCCTCTCTTGGAAGATCTGCATATAATTTTTCTAGTTTGAAATGATCACGTTCTTCATTTTGGAATACATGAACAACGATACCATCTAAATCAACTAAAACCCAACTAGAATCTTTATCTCCTTCAATACTACGAACAGCAAACCCATGCTCTTTTGCGCGATCTGCCACATTATCTGCAATCGCATATACTTGACGTAAACTTTGTGCACTACAAATCACAACATAGTCAATGAATGGATTCACAGATTGGAAATTATAAAGAACAGGATATTCTCCTTTTTTCTCATCAATAGCTTTTTGTACTACTTTTAATAATTCATTCATGATAAAACTCCTTCTTTACATAAATATGCATATTGTTCATCTTTTACACGCTGAAATCCTTCTTTTAAATTCTTTTTACATAAAGCAATCTGCTCTGAGGAATCATAGCCTCTAGAAGGATCAAGCTTATCTGCGCAATATAAAATAATATCATAATCTGATGTGCCATCACCTAATACATGATGATAAATTGCTGAGATCACTCGTTGATCTTCAATATATAAACGATTTCTAGCATAACTAGCACCGACATACCCATGCCAAATCGCAACCGCTTCATCTAAATGACTAGGTAAATGATGGTTCATCCAAATTTCGGATTTTTGTTTCGAAAGTTGTTTGCATACATCATGCGCAACTCCCATATTCCAAGCAACTACTTCATCTAAATGATGGGCCTGTGCTATTTCTTTACACAATTTTGCAACGGACAAAGAATGATTCCATCGATGTTCTCCCATCCGTTTTTGTACATGACTTTCAATGTATAAATAATGTTGACCCATGTATCGTTTTACCGCTTTAGGCAATAACCAATGTTTTTCACCATTACGAATATCGGTACTAGAGACATCAATTAGATCCATGACCATACGATTCATCCCTGCAGGTAATACCGCATCATTCACTCTTGAAAAAACATAGAAAGATACTTCCTCAAGCAAACGATCCGCCTCTTTCCACTTATGAAATTGTAATGCTTGATCATCCCCAATTAAGAATGAAAACGTCGCATTTGGATAGCGTTTCTTTAATTCTAATACCGTACGAATCGTATAAGAAACACCTTCTAATTCTCCTTCAATCGTACATAAGCGCATCTTACGATAAGGCGCAATCGCACGTTTTACCATTTCACAACGATGATGAAATGATACATTTTGCCCATCTTTTAACGGGGCATCTTTACATGGCATAAACCAAACTTGATCAATGTCCATCTTTTTCAATGCAGTCTTTGCAATCTGAAGATGTCCATTATGAATCGGATCAAAACTTCCACCTAATAATGCAATTCGCATACGACTTATAACCCTAATTTATTTTCTTTACTTCTACGATAGAAAACAACAGTATGACCAATTGTTTGTACCACTTCGCTACGAGTACCAGCTGCAATATCTAATGCAGCTTCCGCAACAGGAGAAGGACATGTTTTTAATAAAGAAACCTTTACTAATTCATGTGCTTCTAAAGAATCCGAAATCGTATGAATCATATTTGCAGTCACGCCATCTTTTCCTACTTGGAATAATGCCTTTCTTGATTGTGCAATTGCACGTAGTGTTTTTTTCTCTTTGTTTGTTAACATTAAATCATCGCCTTTCTCATTGTAATTGTGCTTGATGCACTCACATATACACTCACTTCTTTTACGTCGCCACTAATACAGAACCAGCCAAGCCCATGTACGACAATATCAAATTTTTCATCTTTTGGATGAAATGTGAATTTCTTCATATCTTCAAATTTTTCATCCATTGCAGGAGCTAACAATTCATTCATATGTTGCTTCCACAACTGATCTGCTTTTTCTTGCTTACTTCTATGAAGCGGTAAGTGTTCACTAAAATAAGCAACACAACTTACTTTTTTACCGCCGATTAAATCCAAACGAACAAAACCAGCTAAAGAAATCGTTTGATCTTGATATAGCTGATATACTCTTGGTTTTAATGGTTTCAAAGGAATGACTTGTTTTAATAACGCATCATCCACATGTGTTAATAAAGAATCCATACGTGTTAAACCTGGTGTGTCATATAAGGTATAACCATCCATTTCAATCGCATTGAAATCAAGTGTTGTACCTGGATGTCTTGAAGTTGTAAGATCAACACTTTCACAAAGTGCATTTAATAATGTACTCTTACCAGCATTTGCCATACCCATGACAACAACATCACGATCATGGCGATAGTATGCAATTGCTTTTTCAACTTCTTCAATGGAATTGTTTTCTTCACGTGCAGGATGTTTCATCAAATCCCCACAGATGACAATACCATTGACACGAATGCCTAGCTCACTTAAACGGCTTAATAAGAATTCACCTAATTTATGATCAGATAAAGTCACTGGTAATAAATCGCGTTTTGTTGCTACTAAGACAATGTCTTTTCCAGCTAGGTGACGATTTAATCCTTTAATCATATTTGCTTCAAAATCAAATAAATCAACGACCCATAAAATCATCGCATCTTTTTTCGCAATCTTTGCTAAAACTTCATCAGAATCGATTCCTTGTTTCATTGAAATCACTACATCGTCATAATGACGAATACGAAAACATCTTTGACAATAATCAGCTTCTGGTTTCGGTGTATATCCTATTTTGTTCTTATCATCACATTGTAGTTCAACACCACAGCCTTTACACTTTTTACTCATCAAATTCTCCTTTCACAAGTTTCCCTGTTTTTTGTAATAATGAAAATACCATATTTTCAAACACACGATTGAACTTCGTGAATGACAAATCACGTTCGACAACCTGTGCTGTTAAAATCGTATAAAAACGCATCATATTTGCGCCTAATATGTCCGTCATCAACTGATCGCCTAAAACAGCAACTTCACTTTTCTTCACATGAAAATCTTTTAGCATCTTACGATATGTGATTGGAAGAGGTTTTAAGGCAAAGAAATAATAAGGAATATGTAAATCTTGTGCAAATGTCTTTACACGTTCTTCCACGTTATTAGAAACAAATACAATTTGAATTCCTGCATCTTGAATACCTTTCAAAAAAGCCTTCACTTCATCATCAGGCAAAGCAACATCATGCGGCACTAGTGTATTGTCGATGTCACAGATCAATAAAGAGATGTGATGCTCTTTTAAAAACTCTGGACGCAATGCACGATAACTGTGTATATAATAGTTCGGTGTAAATAATTTTAACATTCCATACGCTCCTTTTAAATCTTTATATATAGTATCATATTTTATCCTTTAATGAATAGTTAAAATATAAAAAATATACATCTTTTTTCGCTTCTTTTCATAAGAAAAAAGGCACTATTTTTGTTGTGCCCTTACATATTTATAAAATGCTTCTAAACCCTCTTCTAAATCATTCCAGGTTGTTTCAAAGTCATCCGTATACCAAGGATCCGCTACATCTCTTGCATGATCAGTAAAAGAAAGCAATAAATGAACTTTATGAAGTGGATCGTCTCCTATGATTCGCTGAAGATTTCTTACATTATAAGCATCCATACAAATCAAATAATCATATGCCTCATAGTCTTTTTTCGTTACTTGTCTTGCATATTTATCTCGACAAATAATGCCATGTTTTTTTAATTCATAGCGAGCAGAAGGATAGACTCCATTTCCAATCTCTTCTCTACTTGTTGCTGCTGATTCAATATGAAACAGTGCTTCTTCATGATGGTCTTCAACCATCTTTTTAAACATGAATTCTGCCATTGGACTACGACAAATATTACCATGGCAGATAAATAGTACGTTAATCATTTTCATTTTAATCCTCCGAATTTTGCAAATTGTTATAAATAGAGACTAAATAAGATTTTACTAATTTTTCATTTTTATTATACTTTTATTAAATCTTATGCATAATCTATATATTCAAAAAAAGTGAATAAATTTATCTAATCTTATATTAATAATAGTTATTCACTGTCCATTACAGCTATTAAACCCGGACATCCACTTTTCCCAAAGTTGACCCAATATTCATATCTACTTTTTAAAAATTCAATTCGTTCATCTGAAGTTTTTTCCATATTGTCTATAGCCTCATAAAATCCCTTATACTTATATAATACATCTGCGTTACTAGGTCTATATCTAAATGTAGGTGGTATTGATTTAATATAATATTTAGCTTCTTTTACAGTAGTACATGTAAATTGATTAAAATCATAAATAGGACGAAGTCTATCATATGAAAAAATATCGACATTTTCCAATTTGTTTTCCGCACGAAGTCCTCTTAGCTTTTCATCATTATCGTATTCACTTCTCCTACCAAATATTAAAAGAAATTGAGGATTAAATTCTTTATCTTGCATTTCTTTAGGAATATTATAATATTCATAAAACAAGTTTATATTAACAGGTTTTTTTAAAATGTTTTTCCATTCTCTAATTTGTTGCATCGCATGATTAAATTCAGCGGTAGTATTTCCCGTTGTAGTGAACATCTTTTTTGCTGGACTTTCTATTTCAATAAATACAGGACAAAAATTTAAACTATCTTGTGCTAACCAAAGAAAATCTGGAAACCTAGTTATTATATTTCCTATTTTATGTTGTGAAAATAAAGTAGTAAAATGGTATTTAAAGAAGTAGCAAATTCAGGAAAATCTGGAATTATAAATAAAAATGATATCCAAAAATTCTCATATTTTGTAGTGATGTAAATAAGTATGTATTCTAGAAATTCATGTGATA
>SAMEA104404100__coassemble_79_pt1 | contig 158191 bp, 137 predicted proteins | sample SAMEA104404100__metabat2_high_PE_039 | metagenome-assembled genome bin SAMEA104404100 (sample SAMEA104404100) | Balaenoptera acutorostrata | reverse complement strand
TGTTAATATAATTTTGAGGTTTTGTTACCATATGGATTTTTGTTAGACTAAGACTAAAAAAAGGGCTTCTTGGTGGTGAAACAGGTTTTGTTACCATATGGATTTTTGTTAGACTAAGACGGTGAAGCTATCACACAAGCACTCGCTCAAGTTTTGTTACCATATGGATTTTTGTTAGACTAAGACTTTATCAAGACGGCAACCAATGCACTTACCGTTTTGTTACCATATGGATTTTTGTTAGACTAAGACTTGTAGTGAAATACATCCTTCAAAACATGAGTTTTGTTACCATATGGATTTTTGTTAGACTAAGACATACAGTTAACATTTATAAGTCAATCACTAGTTTTGTTACCATATGGATTTTTGTTAGACTAAGACTTCCTTGCCATACTTCACCTTGCCTTTCTTGTTTTGTTACCATATGGATTTTTGTTAGACTAAGACAGCAACCGATAAAGCATTTTTATTTGCACAGTTTTGTTACCATATGGATTTTTGTTAGACTAAGACAATTCATCAACATTTGTTGTGGATTTGAATGTTTTGTTACCATATGGATTTTTGTTAGACTAAGACGATCAGCACGTTCATTCGGCTCCAGTAGAAGTTTTGTTACCATATGGATTTTTGTTAGACTAAGACTTACATGGAAAAAAGTGGTACTTTAACATGGTTTTGTTACCATATGGATTTTTGTTAGACTAAGACTTTTAAAGGACACTGATCACATACGTATGAGTTTTGTTACCATATGGATTTTTGTTAGACTAAGACTAATAAAGCGTATAGCAATAACAATATAATGTTTTGTTACCATATGGATTTTTGTTAGACTAAGACTGTCACTGAATAGATGACACGATCGAATACGTTTTGTTACCATATGGATTTTTGTTAGACTAAGACCACCAGGTGTACAAACAGATGACATATCTCGTTTTGTTACCATATGGATTTTTGTTAGACTAAGACATATTCTTTCGATATTGCAATACTTTTCTTGTTTTGTTACCATATGGATTTTTGTTAGACTAAGACCAACAACAAAGAATCGCAAATGGTGGTATCGTTTTGTTACCATATGGATTTTTGTTAGGCTAAGACAAGCAGATAATGCAAAACAAGTTGAATATGGTTTTGTTACCATATGGATTTTTGTTAGACTAAGACCCACAAGCACTAAAATCGGTGTTTTTTTTAGTTTTGTTACCATATGGATTTTTGTTAGACTAAGACTCAGTGAATGCAAATTAGACAGATTGCTTCGTTTTGTTCCCATATGGATTTTTGTTAGACTAAGACTGTTCAAAACATCGTTGATGGCAAAGTTTCGTTTTGTTACCATATGGATTTTTGTTAGACTAAGACTAAAACACTTGATTGCAGATACTGAATACTGTTTTGTTACCATATGGATTTTTGTTAGACTAAGACAATTCGACATTACATTAAAAGATGCGGTCGGTTTTGTTACCATATGGATTTTTGTTAGACTAAGACGTATATGTTTCCGTACAGAATATATTTGTAGTTTTGTTACCATATGGATTTTTGTTAGACTAAGACTCGTAATCGCTTTTTTTGACTGTCTCCATCGTTTTGTTACCATATGGATTTTTGTTAGACTAAGACTCAAAAAGAGCCTTCTTGGAGTTGAAACGGGTTTTGTTACCATATGGATTTTTGTTAGACTAAGACATCAAGCGGTATTTTGCAGAATGCAATTTTGTTTTGTTACCATATGGATTTTTGTTAGACTAAGACCTAAGAAATGCTTCGGTTAATTCGTGACCTGTTTTGTTACCATATGGATTTTTGTTAGACTAAGACTCAGTGAATGCAAATTAGACAGATTACTTCGTTTTGTTACCATATGGATTTTTGTTAGACTAAGACTACAGGTGCAGGCCAGTACCGCTGTTCACCGTTTTGTTACCATATGGATTTTTGTTAGACTAAGACTTAGTGAATGTAAGTTAGACAGATTACTTCGTTTTGTTACCATATGGATTTTTGTTAGACTAAGACCTACCTCATCCATATAAGATACTGCCCAACGTTTTGTTACCATATGGATTTTTGTTAGACTAAGACTACAGGTGCAGGCCAGTACCGCTGTTCACCGTTTTGTTACCATATGGATTTTTGTTAGACTAAGACTTATTGATAGTTTTAACAATGATGTTAATTGTTTTGTTACCATATGGATTTCTGTTAGACACAATCATTATGAATTATTATTTGTAATGTATGAATCAAATTAATTATAAAAGACACTAGGAATCATATTGTGAAAAAAATTACTAGTGTTTTTTATATGTTGTGTGCTATACTTTTACAGGCAACTTTTTAAATATTTTATAGAGATATAATAGATGGTTGTCGTAGTGAAAAGGAGAAGCATATGACAAAACATTTTTATGATGAAAAAGTAGAAGATATGTCTCTTGTATTGGATGAAAATGAGTTTTCTGAAGAGTCAAATGGATCAGATATGATTCTTGATATTCATGATAAACCAAAACCATTACAGTGGCTATTCTTGAGTTTCCAACACGTATTTGCGATGTTTGGTGCAACAATCTTAGTTCCTGCATTGACAGGTTTACCAGTATCTGTTGCTTTATTCGCAAGTGGACTTGGAACATTGATTTATACGTTTATTACAAAAGGGAAAGTTCCTGTTTATCTAGGAAGTTCGTTCGCTTATATTAGTGCAGTCGTAATCGCGATTGAAGCCATGGGTGGAAATGTTGCGGCAGCACAAACAGGCTTGATGCTTGTTGGTTTGATCTATGTGATTGTTTCCATCATTGTTCGTTTTATTGGAAAAGATTGGATTGATAAATTATTACCTCCAATCGTCATTGGACCAATGATTGCAGTCATCGGGTTAGGACTTGCAGCAAATGCGATTAATAATGCACAATTCATTGAAGGTGGCGATCACCGTGCGATGTTTGTAGCTATTCTTACATTCTTAATTGCTGCTTTAATTTCAACAAAGGCAAAAGGATTCTTAAAAATCATTCCTTTCTTAGTTGCAATTATCATTGGATATATCGTATCTGTTTGCTTTGGTTTAGTAGACTTTACACCAGTGATGGAAGCAGGATGGTTCTCATTACCAGAATTCATCTTACCATTTAAAGTTGGTAACTTTGCTTCTTATGACTTATATTTTGGACCAGAAACATTCGCAATCTTACCAGTTGCTTTAGTAACCATCTCTGAACATATCGGAGACCATACAGTACTTGGTAAAATCTGTGGACGTAACTTCTTAAAAGATCCAGGATTAGAACGTACGTTATTAGGTGATGGTGTTGCTACTGCAGTATCTGCATTCTTAGGTGGACCAGCCAATACAACTTATGGTGAAAATACTGGTGTCATTGGAATGACAAAAATCTCTAGTGTATATGTAACTGCTGGAGCTGCTGTAATTGCGATTTGCTTATCATGCGTTGGTAAAATCTCAGCCTTTATCTCAACGATTCCTGCTTGTGTATTAGGTGGTATGAGTATTCTATTATACGGTGTTATCGCAAGTAATGGTTTACGTGTATTAGTTGATAACAAAGTGGATTTTGGAAAACAAAGAAACTTAGTTATCGCAAGTGCGATGTTAGTTATTGGTCTTGGTGGGGCAATCCTTCCAATCGGATCTTTCATGACTCTATCAGGAACTGCATTAAGTGCTTTAGTTGGTGTCATCTTAAACTTAATCTTACCTAAAGAACAACACTAATCATTCTGGATATTTTCCTTCGGGAAGATATCCTTTTTTATCTTTTCTGATGAAATTTACATTAAACATTCCTTTTTGACCTTTAGTTGTATATAATGAATACGATTTATTAGTATTTGAAGAGGGATGAATAGAAATGAGGAAAAGTTATGAGATGGACATGTGTTCGGGTCCATTGTTTTCAAAATTGATTTTATTTTCGATTCCATTGATTTTATCAAGTATTCTACAACTATTGTTTAATACTGCTGATATCATCGTTGTGGGTCGATTCTCTGGACCACATGCACTTGCGGCTGTTGGTTCTACGAGTTCACTGATCAACTTATTGATCAATTTATTTATGGGAATCTCTATTGGAGCAAATGTTGTCGTCGGGCGTTATTATGGAGCGAGGGACTATAAGAGCGCATCAGAAACGGTGCATACTGCCATGGTAACAGCGATGGTTGGTGGGATCATCATGGTTGTGGTAGGTTATGTCTTATCAAAACCAATGCTACAATTGATGGGAACACCCGATGATGTATTAGCTCTATCGGTCTTATATATTCGTGTGTATTTTTTAGGTATGCCAGCCTTTATGGTGTATACCTTTGGAGCATCGGTCTTGCGTGCATTAGGGGATACGAAACGTCCGCTTTATTATTTGACCGTATCAGGAATTATCAATGTTATTTTTAACTTATTCTTTGTTATGATGTTTCATATGGGTGTTGCAGGGGTAGCACTCGCAACTATTATTGCGCAATGGATTTCAGCAGCCTTTATCTTGATTAGCTTAGAGCAATCAGAGGGTGTGTTACACTTTGGCATCAAAGATTTTGAGTTTCATAAAGATAAATTATTTGAGATGTTACGAGTTGGTCTTCCTGCAGGATTACAAGGGATTATCTTCAATATTTCGAATGTCTTGATTCAATCAAGCATCAACTCTTTTGGATCGACGGTCGTTGCTGGAAATACGGCAGCAAGCAATATTGAAAGCTTTGTTTATGTATCGATGAACTCGGTTTATCAAACAGCATTAAGTTTCACAAGTCAAAACTATGGTGGAAAACAATTCCATCGTATTGATAAAATCTTAGTACAATGTTTATTCATTGTGAGTGTGGTAGGTTTTGTGATGGGCTTTGGAGCCTATTTAGGCGGTCATACCTTACTTGGTATCTATTCGACAAGTGAAGATGTCATTACGTATGGAATGGCTCGTTTAGGCGTTGTCAGCGCAAGTTATTTCCTATGTGGAATCATGGATGTCTTCGTTGGAAGTTTGCGTGGTATTGGTTATTCCATCATTCCGATGTTTGTATCCCTTGCGGGTGCTTGTCTATTCCGCATTGTTTGGATCTTTACCATCTTTGCGCTATACCATACCCAATTTACATTATATATCTCTTACCCAATCTCTTGGGTAATCACAAGTAGCATTCATTTGGTTTGTTACTTATTATTACGCAAACGTGCGTTTAATCGTGCCATGGCACAAGCATAAAGAAAGGCGGAACAGCGATGAAATTTCAAGAGCTAGGCTTAGAAGAAGCAATCTTAAAAGCATTAGATAAATTGCATTATGAAACGGTATTACCCGTACAAGAACAGGTCATACCTGAATTATTAAATGATGTGGATTGTATTGTCCAATCTCGTACTGGAAGTGGAAAGACAGCTTCCTTTGCCATTCCTATTGTTGAAAAGATGATTTGGGATGAGCGTGCTCCACAAGCCATCGTCTTAACCCCAACAAGAGAGTTAGCTCTTCAAATCAAAGAAGACTTTGATAATATTTCAGCCTATCGACGCTTAAAAACAGTTGCCGTCTTTGGCAAACAACCATACCGTTTCCAAATTCAAGACTTAAAACAACGTTGTCATATTGTTGTTGGAACTCCTGGACGTGTGTTAGACCATCTACAACGAGGAACTCTAAATGTGGAAAAGATTCGCTATGTGGTGTTAGATGAAGCAGATGAAATGTTGAATATGGGCTTCATCGATTCGGTGCGAGAAATCTTTTCCTTTCTACCAGAACAAAGAACAACTTGCTTGTTTTCTGCAACGATGCCAGAACCTATTCAACAACTTGCGCAGATGTTTATTTCTGATGCAAAATTGATTACTCTAAATCAAGAGACGGATGTCAATCAGGCCATTACGCATTATGCTTATGAAGTCAAAGAAAAAGAAAAACTAGCATTCTTAAAGAAATTGATTTGTAAAGAACAACCAGAATCTTGTATCATCTTTGCGCGTACCCAAGAAGGGGTAAAAACGATTACCGATGCGCTTTATGAGATGAATCTTTGTGTGGATAAACTTCATGGTGGCATGCTACAAGAAGATCGCATGGAAAATATCGATGACTTTAAACATGGAAAAGTGCGCATCCTAGTTGCGACAGATGTGGCTGCCCGTGGGATTGATGTACAAGATATTACACATATTATTAATTATGATATGCCAAACCAAAAAGAAAACTACTTACACCGTATTGGACGTACAGGAAGAAAGAGTGCAAGTGGGGTTGCTATCACTTTCTTAAATGAATACGATGGCGCAAGACGTGAAGAATTAGAAACGTACTTAGGCTATCCATTAGCTGTTTATGATCGAAAAGAAGTGGACAACTATGAAATCACACAAGAAGCAATGGATGTATTAAGCAAACCATTCGCCATTCGTGAAGATAAAGGAAAAGAAATTCATAAAGATATGATGAAACTTTATATGAATGGTGGAAAGAATAAAAAGATTCGTGCTGGTGATATCGTAGGAGCCATCTGTGAAATTGATGGCGTTTGTGGAGATGATATTGGCGTGATCTCCATTCAAGATCATCAATCTTATGTCGATATTCTTCATGGCAAGGGAAACATCGTATTAAAAGCCTTACAGAAGAAGACGATCAAAGGAAAGAAATTAAGAATTCAAAAAGCAAAATAAAAAAATGGTATGATTTAGAAATCCTAAGTCATACCATTTTTATTACTTATTTAATTTGTTTAAGAATGCTTCAATACGCTCTAATGCGGTTTTGATATGTTCAATACTATATGCATAAGAAACACGAATGAAGCCCTCACCTGCATCACCAAAGGCAGTACCAGGAACACAGGCTACTTTTTGATCTGCTAACAATTGTTCACAGAATTCATTACTTGTCAGTCCAGTTGAACGAATGTCTGGGAAGATATAGAAGGCACCTTGTGGAAGGTGAGTTGGTAAGCCAATACGGTTAAAGCCACGCGTGATAAAATTTCTTCTAGCAAGATAAGAATTCTTCATGTCTAGCACATGTTGATCACCATGACGCATCGCTTCAATGGCAGCATATTGGGCAGCAGTTGGAGCAGACATAATGATATATTGGTGAATTTTATTCATTGCAGCAGTGAATGTTGGATTGGCAAGTGTATATCCTAAACGCCATCCTGTCATTGCATAAGCTTTTGAGAATCCACTGATGATGATGACTTGATCTTTGATCTCTTCAAAGTTTGCCAAAGAATAGAAATTATCATCATAAGATAGCTCGGCATAGATTTCATCTGAAATGACGATTAATTCATGCTTCAAGATGATTGGCACTAATTTTTCATAGTCCTCTTTCGTCATGACACCACCAGTTGGATTACTTGGAAAGTTAATCAACATCGCTTTCGTTTTTGGTGTGATGGCTGCTTCTAATTTTTCTGGTGTTAATTTAAATTGATCTTTTTCCTCAAGTTTAATATAAACAGGAGTTGCTTTTGTCAATTGCACACTTGGTGTATAAGCGACATAGCTTGGTTCCATCAAGATGATTTCATCGCCTTCATCCGCAATGGCACGCATCGCAATATCAATTCCTTCACTTCCACCAACGGTCACAACCACGTTATGAACAGGATCATAATCAAGGTTGAAACGACGCTTTTGATAAGCACAGATCTCTTGGCGTAATTCTAGTAACCCTTGGTTTGCGGTATAGTGTGTGCGACCTTCTTCAATGGAATAAATCGCAGCTTCACGGATTGCCCATGGCGTATCAAAATCAGGCTCCCCAACACCAAGTGAAATCACACCTTCCATTTCACTCGCAAGATCAAAGAAGCGACGAATACCACTAGGTTTGATCTCTTTAACGGTCTTACTTAAAAACTTCTCTGCTTTCATTATGGAGTCACAACCAATCTTTCCACAGGTTTTTCTTCTTCATCAAATACAACGCCATTGATTTTATATTCTTTTAATACAAAGAAGGTAGAAGTCGAAGTTACATGTTCTGTAGTTGCAAGTTTTGAACCAACAAAGTTTGCCACTTCTTGCATCGTCTTACCATAGATAATGACGATAAATTCACTTTTCCCACTCATCAAATACATCGTATCCACTTCAGGGAAACGATAGATGTTACGAGCAATGCGATCATATCCATAATCACGCTCAGGACATACTTCTACAGCGATTAAGGCCATGACCTTTTGTACATTTGTTTTATCCCAGTTAATAATTGTGTGATAGCCACAAATAACTTTTTTCTTTTCTAATTCATTCATGGAATGAATGATGCTGTCTTCATCCTGCAATAAGATATCTGCAAGATCACGTGTTGAATAACGTGCGTTAGTCTCTAACAGAGATAGTAATACTTCTTGTTTCATTTTTATCATCCCTTTTCATCGAAGTTAAGTCTATTTTAAACTGTAGTTAGCAAATAGTAAATATGGAAAAGTTTAATTTTTTATAAAGTTTTATCAGGTATTCTACCTATTTTTTCAATCTTTTTCAAAACAACGACATTTTCTATTAAAAAATGTCATGAAAAAATGAAAACGCTTAAAAAAGATTGAAAAAATATAAAAACGTTGTAAAATTATAGTATAACTATAGATAAAATTAGGTATTTTGCCGGTTTTATAAGACAACATAGTTCCAAATGTTTCAAGAATTGATAAGAGGGAAGGAGGAGAACTATGGCTATTTATGATATTTTAAACGAAGTGAAAGATCGAAGGGGAGATGAAGAAGGAATTTGTGCCTTCAATGGATTCTTAGAAGACTACTTATCCATGATTGAAGAGGATGAGGGCAAACAAGAGGTGTATGATATCTTAAACCAATTGTTTGAACTAGATTCGAATTTAAAAGTTGCAGTTGATTTACGCTTAAACATTAATAAAGAAGCAATCGCAAACCAAATCATTCGATACAAAGATTCCTTTAAGTTACCAAGAGGTACCATTACTGCACCATTTGTTGTATATGGTTCTTTTGATGAATACCAAAAAGCAGTTATTTTAATGGTCGGGGGACAAGAAGAATACATCTTATCAAAAGGATTGTATTATGTCATTAGTGAACCAGAAAATGAATATGAGGGTACACGTAATGAAATTATAGCAACAAGCGTAAACAAAGACAGTGTGGATCGTATGGTAGAAAGCGTGAAGTCTTTCTTTATCATGAACAAAAAAGCAGGGATTGTACAACGTCGTTTAGATAGCCTTACATTTGAAAGCTATGATCAAATGTATGAGATGGCTAAAGCGATGGCAGATTATCAACAAGAACACCTACAAGATATTCTTGAAGCGAGTGATAATCGAGAACAAGAAATTAATCAATTGATTGCGAAATGGTTCTTGTTAAAAAAATTTTCTTATGTACAATATATGATGGACAAAAACAATTTAAATAAAGTACATGAAGGAAATGTGAAGAAACAACGTCAAGTTGCAAAAGAAAAATGTGATGCAATTAGCTTTGTATCTTATAGTGAACTATGGAGATTGTCTAAAAGCATGAATTCTTAAAAGAAGTCAAACGACTTCTTTTTTGGTGGAGGTAATATATGAATTATTGTAGTCATTGTGGAAATGCATTAGTATTAAAAGAATGTGAACATGAGGGGATGATTCCGTATTGTGAAACTTGTAAGAAGTTTATCTTTCCAACGTTTAATACCGCAGTCTCTTTGATTGCTTTAGCGCCAAGTCTTGATCGCATCTTATTGATTCAACAATATGGTAAAAAGCGCAACATTTTAGTTGCTGGCTATGTGAATCAAAAGGAAAGCGTAGAAGAGTGCATTGTGCGTGAGATGCAAGAAGAGATTGGAAGGAAAGTGATGAAGTATCACTTCTTAAAGAGTGAATACTTTGCGAAAAGCAATACGCTGATGTTGAACTTTGCCGTTGTGTTAGATAGCGATTCTTTAGCTAATGTATCGGATTGGGAAATTGATGCATGTGCTTGGTATTCGTTTGAAGAAGCTAAGAAGGCCATTGCCCAAGGATCGTTAGCACAGAAGTTTTTATTGAATTTTATCAATGTTTATCAAAAAGATCCTACGCATTTTTGGTAAGAAAAAGGACCTAGTCATCTAGGTCTTCTTTTACAATCTCCACATCGACGATGCATTCTTCTAAAAACTCTGGAAGATGCATGCCATTGGTTAATTCTGATATTTTTTCATCGATGGGTTGCGCACACATAAAAGTGTAGCGTACATCTTCGTTGTATTGCTTATCTAAGACTTCAATGTTTTGGCTACGGAATAAGTAGTCCATCTTTCCAATCAATGGATAAGGGAATTGAAGCGTATAGGTCAGCATGTTTTGTTTTCTTGTGATAGGGGCATCATGCAAGGCGTTTGAGACACTTTTTGCATAGGCACGAATCAAGCCTCCTGCACCAAGTTTAATGCCACCAAAGTAGCGTACGACAACGGCTACCACATCTTGCATTTCATTTTTCATCAAACACTCAAGCATCGGTACACCAGCCGTTCCTGTCGGTTCTCCATCATCGTTACTTCTTTGGATTTCATTGTGTTCACCAATCACAAAGGCATAACAATGATGTGTGGCATTAGGATGTTCTTTTTTAATACTTAAAATATAATTCTTCGCATCGTCTTCACTTGTTGTACGATGTAAAAAACAAAGAAAACGACTCTTCTTGACTTCTATTTCTGACATGTAATCATCTTTTAATCGATACATGGATTCACCACCTTTACTTGTTTACGATAAAAAAGAATCTTACGATTCTTTTTTTCTGAATTCAATGAATTTCACTTCTCCACAGTCAAAGCTCAAGTATAAATTACGGAAATCATCTTGTTTTACATCTTGAACATAAGGATCTTTTGTGGAATAAATCTGTAGAATAGAATCTACGCGAAAACCTAATTCACTATATAAGTTTTCTGTATGAATGTGCAATTCACAACCTGCTTCAACATTGGTATTACATACGACCATCAGTGCACGATCCTCTAGCATGAAGCTATAACCGATGCCTAAGTCTTTTGGGGAATCAAACCAAACAGGCACACATCGAGCAGGATCGGCAATGGCATCCATGTACGTGTTACGTAGTTTTGCACAGCGTTCTAATAAATTTGGTAATACATTTAATGCAGGATTGCAATAATCAAAAGCATATTCATCAAGATAAGCTTGACGTTTATAACGTTTATCTTGCATAGGCAAAGAATATAAGTATTTTTGATCACCATATTCACTTAATTGCATTGGTTGTTTTTCAAAACAACAAGCACCATTTAAAATCATCGGAATTCCATTTGGTAAGAATTGATTCATCACATGCAATAAGATAGATTTTGCTTCCCCATGCTCTAAAGAAGCAACACGTCTTGAATCATAGCATTCACAAGCTGCAAACATTGGGCAAGCGTTGTCTTTTAAGTGATAAGCGAATTGATGGAATTTAAATTCAGAAAGGTTTGTTTCAGCATATCCACCATTTCCACTGATGGCATCATACCCTTTTTCAACCCAGTCATAGCTATGTTCCACAAGACTATCTTCGGCAATCATAGCGAATGTTTTATTTCTTTTATGCGCATTTTTTGCGAGTTCTTTTTGTAATTTTTCTGGTAATAAGTATGTCTTTTCCACATACAAGCCATCAATGCCAAATGTATCTTGATAATACGCAATCGTTTCATTTAGATAGTCCCATAACGCACGCATTGGCTTTCTTCCAGGGTGAAGATCAGCGCGCATGCTATCTTGTAGCAAGTAAGCAGGTTGTCCTTTTGACACAGCATTCTTTGGTAAGTGTGTGTGGAAATCTTGATAGAATCGAAAGATCGTACTATCACCATCATATGGAAGATGGGCATTGATTTGATCAGAGAACATGTAAGCGATGCTTGCATCTTCTGCTTTTTTGTATTCTTCTAAGTTGTTGTGAAGGGTTGTTGGTGCATCTTTAAATAAAGTAAGATGCTCTTGTACTTCTTCACTACGATAGAAATCTTTTAAGGTATAGGTATGTGGTAGGGTGTTGCTTGGAAGAGCCATACATTCTGGCACATGATAGGCCTTTTCACGTTTTGCATCAATCCAATAGAACCACTCTGGATGTGTTTTTAAATACACATTATCACGTGCAAGTTTTCCGGGGCAGAATTCTAAGATGACACGAATGCCATATTGATGACAAAGTTCTATGAAGGCTAAGAACTGTTCTTTAGCATCAAGATTTGGTAGCATTGGATCCGCTAGGGATTCATCTAATGCTTGAAAATCATAGATACATTCTTTTTCTGCATAGGCATGTGCTTTGCATGTTTTGCCTAGGGCAAATGGTTGATGTACCAAGATTGTATTAATTCCTGTTCTTTTTAAATGTGGAATTAAAAACATGCTTTTAAAGAAGGTTCCTTGATCACTTAAATGATATAAATCATCTTGATTGATATGATCATCACGATCATGATCCCAAGCAGTTGCACTTTTAATCATCAAGGAATATACATTTGCTTTTTTTAACCAAGCAGTTTTTTTACTTTTTTGATCTACAAATGGTAATGCTTTTTTAAGCTCACCGTTTTCATCCATTAAGATATGTTCTAATGTATATCGATAAAAGCGATATGGATGAATTAATATTTCATTGCTTCGAATGAGTTTCTTGTCTGAATAACCATACGTATTCCACGCTTTTGGAATCGCATAATTAAAAATATCGTCGTTATGGAGTTTCTCTTCGCTCACTAGTTGATTGTAGAGCTTCATCACATGGTCCATAAAAAAACCCCCTTGTCTATTAATAATAGTATAGTATATTTGGGGATAAAAAGCCAAATCATTTTTCGACAAAAAAAGAACATTTCTGTTCTTTCTTAGGAAAATACAATATCTTTCATCGTATACATACCATATGGTTTCTTTGCTGCAAAGCGTGCTGCACGTAGGGCTCCATTGACAAATATTTGCTTGCTTGTAGCAGAGTGTTTGATTTCAATGCTTTCATCTTGTCCTAAGTAAAGCACGGAATGTTCACCCGCAACGCTTCCACCACGAATGGCATGAATGCCAATTTCTTTTTCACGTTTGCCGACAAAACCATTGCGTCCATGGACTTCTTTGTAGTCTTGATTTTTATTTAAGATATCCACAAGCATCTTTGCAGTACCACTTGGAGCATCTTGTTTTTGATTATGATGAGTTTCCACAACTTCCATATCATAGCTATCTTCAAGCATTGGAGTGACAAGCTTTAAAATTTCACTCATGACGGCAATTCCAAAGGAGAAGTTTGCTTGAAAGACGATGGCAGCATAATTGGATAAGTCTTGAATACTTGCTTTTTGTTCTTCACTATGACCAGTTGTGCCACAGATATAAGGAATATGATGTTCTTTAATATACGGTTGTAACCATGTTAAGTTTGATGGGTGAGAGAAGTCAACGATGACATCGACATGTTCCTTGATGGTTGAAACATCAAACACATCAAAGCCATCCGCAATCGCAACAACTTGTAAGTCCTTGCTTTCTTTGATGGTTGCTTCGACTAATTTTCCCATCTTTCCATAGCCGACGATGAATACATTTAACATAAACCAGCCTCCTTTAGTACTGCATATAATTGATCTTTATGTTCTTGTGTCATTTCACATAGTGGTAAACGATAGCCACCAACTTGTTTGCCAATCATATTTAAGGCTTCTTTGACTGGAATTGGATTGACTTCCATAAATAAAGCATGGATGACATCTAATAAATCTAATTGCATCTTGCAGGCTGTTTTTACATCACCATCGAAATACGATTGTACCATTTCATGAGTTTCATTTGGCATGACATTTGCTAAAACAGAGATGACGCCACTTGCACCAAGAGATAATAAAGGCACAATCATGTCATCATTTCCAGAATACATTCTAAAGTTTTCATTCACATAGCGAGCAACAGATACGGTATAAGATAGGTTTCCACTTGCTTCTTTGATTCCATAAATATTTGGATGTTGACTTAAGACTTTCACAGCCTCTTCACTAATGCTACAACCTGTTCTTCCTGGAATATTATACATGATGATTGGTGTATGGACAGCATCGGCAACAGCTGTGAAGTGGGCGATCATACCTTTTGTTGTTGCTTTATTATAATAAGGAGAGATGACTAATAGCGCATCGGCTCCCATACGTTCATATTCTAAGCTTTTATCAATGGCAGTCTGTGTACAGTTTGATCCACTACCAACGATGACAGGAATTCGTTTATGAATCGTTTTTAGCGTGAATTCCACAACAGCATCATCTTCTTCATGAGACATTGTGCTACTTTCACCAGTTGTACCAAGAACTAAAATGCCATCCGTTTGATTGGCTACATGCCATTCTAGTAATTCTTTTAATTTGTCAAAATCAACACGTCCATCTTCTTGAAATGGTGTGACGAGTGCAACGATACTACCTTTAAGATCTAGTTTCATAATTATTCCTTCTTTCTCTTAGTCTAAGCAATCGAGTGCGATTAAATCTTCATAGGTTTCTTTTTTGATGACAAGTTTTGTCTGTCCATCTTTCACAAAGACAACAGCAGGTTTTGTAAGACGATTGTAGTTGCTTGCCATGCTGTAGCCATAGGCTCCTGTTGTATAGACGATGAGTAAGTCACCTTCATGTGCTTGTGGTAATAAGATGTTTTCAATGATGATATCGCCTGATTCACAGCATTTTCCTGCAACGCAAGTTTCAATTGTCTTTTCATTTGGATTATTCACAAGATCACAGTCATACTTTGCCTGATATAAGGCAGGACGAATGTTATCACTCATACCACCATCCACAAAGACATAGTGTTTGTTTTTAGTATCCTTACTATAACCAACACGATATAAGGTACTTCCAGCTTCGGCAACAATGCTTCTTCCTGGTTCAATCATCAGTGTATCGATGTCTAATTGCAAATCTTGTTTCATCTTTTTACAGGTTTTTAAAATATTGTCACAAACTTCTTGAATCGGGATTGGATGATCTTCCTTTGTATAATATGCCGCAAAACCACCACCAAGATTCAAGGCTTTTGTTGTGATTTGATACTTGTCTTTCATCACTTTGATAAAGTTACACATCGTTTCAATTTCTGCCACATAGGCATTGCTATCAAAGATTTGTGATCCAATGTGGGCATGGAAACCAAGGAAGGTCACATAGTTGTTCTCTTCTACTTTTTTCAACATGTGTGCAATCGTTTCTTGTTCATGAATCGTAATTCCAAACTTACTATCAATATGTGCTGTCACGATGTATTTATGGGTATGAGCTTCCACACCTGGATTGACACGTAACATCACTTGTATTTCTTTTTGAAGGGCATTTGCCAATGCTAAAATAGCATCACATTCCATTTCGTTATCCATAATGATGGTCTTAACGCCAAACTCAAATGCCATCTTTAATTCTTCTAGTGTTTTATTATTCCCATGGAAGTACACACGCTCCATTGGAAACCCAGCCTTATAGGCAGTATATAACTCCCCACTAGATACGACATCTAGCGATAAGCCATGTTCTTTTACCAATGCAATCATTGCAAGGCAGCTAAATGCTTTTGACGCATATAACACACTGGTTGAAAAGTCGTCTGTTTCAAAAGCATCACGGAAGGCATCCATTTGATCTTCCATGCGTTTTTGATCATAAATATAAAGTGGAGTAGAATAGGTCTTTGCCAATGTTTCTAATGATACTCCACCAATGGATTCTATTGTTTCACTCATATCTTCACCTCTAGTATAGATCGTAAAAAGTATAAAAAAAGTGCTGTTCAAATGATGGGGAACAGATGCATCAAGGATTCTAAATGATACGTTAAGTTATACTTTTCTCTAATTTCTTATATCCTACCACTAATACTTTAGAATTACAACGCATTAATGAAAATAATTACATAATATTTCAGAAAACATTTACACAAGCATAAAAAAACCAATGCAGATGCATTGGCAGTCTATGTCAATTGAAATAATTCAAAGCCACAAGAACGGTACCAAGAAAAATGGTACATAATAAGACATTGCGAAAATTAAAGATTTCTCCAAAAAGATCACGATCATCTATTGTTTCTTTAGGCTCTACTCGTTGTGTATTGTTTTCCATCATACCATTCACCCCTTTTTATTTAATACATATCCCTTTTTCATACTTACCTTAAGGTAAGTGAGCATGGCTATTATAACATAATTTCACAAAATTGAAAATACGCCAATTCTTAATTAAACATTAATAGAAAATGACAATTGTTCTAAAATTAGAAAAATATTCGTTTTTTCAGATGTTTAGGCTATAATAGAGTACAAATAGAGGTGATCGTATGATTCAAACATGGCAAGATTTATTTACACAAGAACAACAAAAAGACTATTATCAAACGTTAATGCAGTTTTTAGATCAAGAATATCAGACAAAGACGATTTTTCCACCAAGAGAAGACTTGTTTACATGCTTCAAGCTTTGTCCCTATGACAAAGTAAAAGTGGTTATCTTAGGGCAAGATCCTTATCATCAGCCAAACCAAGCACATGGACTTTGTTTCTCTGTACGTAAGGGAGTCAAGATTCCACCAAGTCTTCGTAATATATATAAGGAATTAAAAAGTGATTTAGATATCGATATGCCATCTCATGGCTACTTAGTCGATTGGGCAAAACAGGGTGTTTTTATGTTGAATGCGGTGTTAAGTGTTGAATGTGGAAAAGCTGGTTCGCATCAAAAAAAGGGATGGGAACAATTTAGTGATACGGTGATTCAAGAATTAAACAATCGCAAAGAAGGCATTGTTTTCATCTTATGGGGAAACTGGGCAAAGAAAAAAGCAGCATTGATCACCAATCCACAACATCATATTTTAACAGCAGCCCATCCATCTCCACTTTCTGCTTACCATGGGTTCTTTGGTAGCAAACCGTTTTCGACAACTAATCAGCTCTTACGCGATATGGGCTATGATGAAATTGAATGGAAGGTGGAAGAATAATGAGACAAACAAGTCAAGAATGGGTGCAATGGATTGAAGCAAGACGCAATCGTAGACATGGTCTTGAACACTTTCAACAATACATGGCATCCATTGGCAATCCACAAACGAGTTTCTTAAGTATTCATGTAGCAGGAACCAATGGCAAAGGCTCTACGACAAACTACTTACGAGCAATTCTACAAACGAGTTATCAAAAGGTAGGAACGTTTACATCTCCTTATCTTGTGACGCACTTTGATCGTATTCGCATCAACAATGTGGATATGGATGAGGACTCTTTCTTAGCTTTTGTGAACAAGTACCATAAGTCTTGGGAAGACTGGGACTTAGGCATGTTTGAAATTGATATGATGCTTGCTTGTGTGTATTTTAAACAACAACACGTGGACTTTGCGATTTTTGAAGTAGGACTAGGTGGACGATTGGATGCGACCAATATTCTTCATCCTCTTGTTTCTGTCATTACTAACATTGGTCTTGATCATACGGAAATCCTAGGGCATACGCATAGCTTGATTGCGGAAGAAAAAGCTGGCATTATCAAGGAAGGTGCCGATGTGATCACAGCAGAGGAAAGAGAGGATTGCCTTGCTGTTTTTCAACAACATGCGAATGCTTGTCAAGTAGATCTTCATCGCATCAAAGACATTACGCATATTTGTTTACAATATCCACTATCCTTTCAATATCGAGCACTTGAGGTGACACTTGCAAGCAATGCAAGCTATCAAATGAAAAATGCAGCACTTGCGATTGAAACCATTCTACAATTAAGAAGCAAAGATATGGTTGAGGTCACAACAAGTGATATGCTAGAAGCGATTGCTTCTACGCAATGGCAAGGACGTTTTGAAATCATGCAACAAGATCCTTTAGTCATCATTGATGGGGCACACAATCCCGATGGCATCCAAGCCCTTTGTGATTCATTGACAGGCTATGATCATCTATGCGTGTTATTCTCTGCTCTTCAAGATAAAAACTTTGAAAACATGTTGGATCAATTAGAAGATATCACGGATGATATCACGATTACACACTTTGAAAATGCACGCTCTTTTGACTTATCCACATTAAAGAAGCGCTCTAGTGTAACCATCATCCCAGATTATAAGGAAGCCATTGAAATCATGTTGAAAAAAGGAAAGACAGTGGTCATCACGGGCTCTCTTTATTTCATCAGTGAAGTTCGTAAATACTTTAAAGGTTAAGCACCCGTCATGGGTGCTTTTTTAGAGAAAGTGACGGAATAAAAAAATATCATTTTTTTAATTATTTTAGTAGAAAAATGTAAGCGTATCCGTTATGATTAACATGGTAAAAAAAGGTAATGCCCAATGAGGTTCCATGCTTTCTAGTGATCAAAGCATGTATTATTACCGTGGATGACTAGAAAGGAAGATGATGACGATGAAATCGAAGTCATCATTATGAAATCCCATGCATCGATATGTAAAGAAAAGTTTAAGCCTTGTGTTAGCAGCAACGATGATGAGCACATCAACACTCGTTCCTATTACTGCAACGTCATTGCATAAACAACAACCAATGTCACTACAACAGAGTAATCCCTCTTTGACAAAGTGGCGCGACAAGTTAGAGCAATATATTATCTACAACGATAAAACAGCCTTTATTCCCTATGAAGGTTTTCACTTTGATACCTATGGCCTTATGCTAGGTGAGGGGGAAACCTTACATTTTAAAATGTTAGATGATCAAGGAAACGATGTGACGGATCAATTAGAATGGTATGTCTTTACTAATTATCCATTTACAGAATTATTTGATCATGAAAAAAGCAACGATGATACGATTCCTCCTTATATGTCAGGAGGAGAAATTGACATCCAGCGAACAAGCTTAGTTCGTTTGAATGAACCAGGAAGTATCACGGCTCGCTCTATTGCCGGTAAACAAAGCACCTTAAACGGATGGATTGTCGGTGTCTATCAAGATACGTATGCCCATGTTGTACCAGTAAATGTAAAAAGAGGTCCGTATCTAAGTAAATTAGAAGCAGTGGAACAAGAAATTGCACCAGTTCTTCATGAAATTCGAAATATGAATGAACTTGATCAAGCAGCCTATGTCTTCCAATATATTTTAGATCGAGTTCGTTATGACTATGGATTTACCCACAACACACTTGGGAATCCAGATTTACACAAAACATTGATTGAACAATGGGCTGTTTGTGATGGTTACGCACATGCCTATGAATACATCATGCAACGAGCAGGTTTTCTTGCGGAATATCAATTTGGCGAAGTTCTAGCCCCTGGTGGACAGGGTGAAACACTAAATGATCTTCATGCATGGAACCGCATCTTTATTGATGATGGTTGGTATTATATGGATACGACTTGGGCCGATAAAGCAACTCCAGATTATCGTTACATGTTTGCAAGTCGCAATAGCATGGTTGCTGACCGTGTGCTTCCAGATGATGGAACAAACGCAGGTGTAAAACATGTTGGGTATTATCCATTAGATCCAAATGCGGAATATCGCACGGATCAAAGCGTAGCACAACAAGTACGTCGTATCAAAGATACCCTAAGTCAAGATACAAAAGAAGTTTTAATTTTCATTTCTCAAGATGAAGATATTAATAACACACAATATGAAATCCCTAATATGATTTCTGATCCTGCAAAAGGAGTAACTTGTGGCGATGGTATTCCTAAATATGTACTAGGAGCAAAAGGTGTCGTCTTTAGCTATCCAATCACATTCTCTAGTACAATCCAACCAATTGCTATCAAGGATCGCCATGAATTGATTGTGAAAGATCATAAACCATATGTTCGTATTACCCTTGATCAAGATGTCGCATTGACTAATGATAATGTGACATTAAGGGGGGCTACCTTTACAGAAAAAGAGATGGTAAAGGTATCAAATCGTGAATACTTACTACCGATTGCAGGTATTATCGACCAATCTTTTACGATTTCTTTAAAGAAAACAGGTTATCAATTTCCTACATCTCATACAATTGAATTAGGTAATCGTGGAGATGTAGAAACACCACAAGCACAGTTTATCGGAACGGATTATAATAAAGGAATCTTAACGAACTTAAGTGGACAGGCAGAATACAATGTCGGTGATGGTGTCTGGATTCCTGTAACTACAAAGGAAACAATGGTCAAACTGACAAAATGGGAACGTGATTTCTTATATAAAGATAATCATGCAACTGTTTATGTAAGAAATCGTAGTGATGTTGGTACATATTCTGATATTCAACAGATTCGTATTTCTAGACCAGTAGAAGATCCAACATGGGTGAAGAAAACCATTGATACAACAGAAGAAAGTAAAGTGGTTGGTGTCATCAATATGGAATATCGTCTAAAAGGCAGTGATGAGTGGAAGTTGACAAAGGCAAATGAAATCTCTAATCTTTCAAAAGGAGTATATCAATTCCGTGTGATGGGAATGTATAATCGTCTAGCTTCTGAAATCACAGAAATTACTATTGAGCACTTTGAAGGGGCAAAACAACCAGTGATTAATAAGGATGCGTTACAAGAAGCAATCTCAATTGCCCAAACAAAGAAACAAGACGATTACACAGAAAAAACATGGCTACCATTTGTGCAAGCACGCAATCGTGCTGTTGACGTCGTTAAAAAAGAAGATGTGACACAAGCACAAATCAATGATGCACTCGATGAATTAAACAAAACGATGCAAGCATTAGAAAGCATTCCTGCACAAGTCAAAGCACTCATTAAACAAATTGATGCACTAGGAGCAATCGACTTATCAAAAGAAAACGATGTGAAAGCAGCACGTGCAGCCTTTATGAAATTATCGCTAGAAGAACAAGCGATGGTGACAAACATCGATAAGTTAAAAGAATGTGAAGATAAACTTTCTACGATGTATGAACTTGTTGGTGCAAAATTGAGCGTTGATGGTAACATCGCTGTAAAAATCTACTACAAGTTCTCAGAAGAAATGGTCAAACATGGCTCTGTATCCATTCGTGTTGCGAATGCAGAACCAATCGTATTGCCAATCAATCAAGCACGCTTAACAAAAAATGGATATGAATTCATTGCTTCTGTAACAGTTCGTCAAATGAGTGACATGATGAAAATCCAAGTGATGAAGGATGATCAAAAAATTGGTCAAGCACAAGATTTCAGTGTACGCATGTATGCAGACCTTCTATTAGAAGATGAACACAACTTATATCCTGAAGATGCTAAGAATTTTGCGAAAGCTATGTTATACCATGGAGCAGCTATGCAAGTGTATAAAAAATACAATGTACATAATCTTGCGACAGATGGTTTACAAGGCTTAGAAGAATTAGAAGCAAAAGCAAATGCAGTGAATCCAGATGCGCTTCCTGAACTATCAAAAGCAGGGAAAGCACCGACTGGCTTAGAATTATATGGAATTAGCTTGAATTTAGAAGATGTCACTTCTATTCGCTACTTCTTTACAAAGACAAAGGATTACGATCCAAGCAAGTTAACATTTGATGCAGGTAGTGCAGCATTTGTGAAGAGTGAAGATAGTCGCTATGTATATATTGATATCCTTGATATTCCAGCACATCATTTAGATCGTGATATCAAACTGGTTGTTTCCGATAACAAAGATGCATTGACAATTATTAGTTCACCATTGAGCTATGCTCGTCTATTATTAAAGGATGAAAAACAAACTCCTGAAGCAAAGAAATTAGTAAGAAGTCTAGTCATCTATAATGAAGCAGCAAATAAGATGAAGAAATAAGAATCAAAGACATATGTTTCCTATCGAAGCATGTGTCTTTTTTTATTGTTGACTTATATAGGAAAGGGCGTTACGATGAATATGAAAAGTATGATTAATCATACTAAGGAGAATGGACTATGTATTGTTCAGATGGAAAATATGCATGGATTGTAAAGATTGGAGAAAAAGGACAGTTTGTCATTCCCAAAGAAGCAAGAGAAATCTTCAATCTAAAGCCAGGTGAAGAGATTTTAGTATTAGGGGACAAAGAAAGAGGAATTGCCATCTTGCCAAAAAGTCAACAACAAGACTATATGATGAAGATTTTTGCGCAGGAAGAAGGGAAAGATCATCATGAGTAATATTGCCTTTTTCTGTATTGCTGCCCATGGACATACCAATCCTACATTAGAAGTAATCAAAGAGTTGCATCGTTTAGGACATCATGTTTATTATTTTTCATATACGAATATGAAAGAAAAAATTGAAGCATGTAACGCTACCTTCATTTCTTGCGATGCCTATGAACCACAAAGTGTAAGCAAAGATATGGATACGAATAATATCGCGGTTGCTTGTGAAGTGCTAGTGGATACGACCCTAGCTTTAGAGACATTTCTTGATGAGCAAATACAAGTGATCAAACCAGATGTCATCGTTAGTGATTCTATGGCAATTTGGGGAAAAGCAGTTGCGCTACGTCATCATATTCCTTACATCATATCCAATACGACCTTTGCATTTAATAAAGAAGTGAGTGCTTCTATGAAAGGAAGTATGAAAGAATTGTTCATATTTTTGAAACAATTGCATCAAGCAAAAAAACACATGAAACGTTTATCATCAAAAGGCTATCCATTTTCTAGTCCCATGGATGTGATGAGTTGTGATGAAACAAGTGAAACGATTGTGTATACATCGGCGTATTTTCAACCTGTAGCGCAGTCGTTTTCAAACCATGTGCATTTTGTAGGACCTTGTGTTCGTAATAGTGCAAATACGTTTAAGAAAACAAGAAAGTATTTAATTTATATTTCAATGGGAACGGTTGTCCATGAACAAAAAGCCTTTTATCAAGCCTGTGTGCGCGCATTGACGAATCCAGATTATCAAGTGGTCATCGTTTGCCCAGGTGATTGTACATCCATTTTCGTTGATGGCATTGACGTACATCAACATGTCAATCAAATCGCTGTTTTAAAACAAGCTGATGTCTTTTTGACACATTGTGGCATGAATAGTGTCAATGAAGCGTTATCCTTTGGTGTGCCTTTGATTACTCATCCAATCACCAAGGAACAAGAGCGTGTTGCTATGCGTGTAGAAGAATTACAAGCAGGCTTGCGTTTAGAAACATTAGATGAAGAAAGCATCAAGCAAGCTGTTTCAACTATTTTAAGCAATACTAACTATCACCAACAAGCAAAGAAGATACAAGAAAATTTCAATGCTTGTCATGCGGTGCAAGATAGTGTAAAACTAATTGAAAACTTATGTGAATAATGATGGTTTAGGTGAAATTATAAGGTAGCTTATATGAATAGACTGCATCTAATGTAAAAAGCAGGTCTTTTGACTAGACCTGCTTCTAGGAATTAGAATGTGGTTCTGACTTTTTCGTATCTTCCATTCTTCAATCCTTGAGGATAAATATTGTGGAAAGTTTTATCCTAGGTAAGGATGAGTAATGGGTGTTTAGTTTTGTAATCAATGTTGGTAAATGTTACTTGTCTTTTCCTGTCAGTTGCTTGATAAAGAGCCAAGTAAATACTTGCTCAATACCGTCGACGATTAGATCTTCAATGACATCATCCATTAATGGATCTTGATAAGGGCTAAGGCTTAACTGCAAGGGTGGAGAAGAGGTGATTAACTTCTTCGTTACCTCAAGCTTGTTGGTTTCGTAGCCTTCATCGGTGAAAATCAAACGTAGAAGGATAAGTGAAACGATTAGTACTGAAGAAAGGCTAAAGAATCTATTGTTGTTCTTAAACATAAGCTATCCTTTCTAGTCAGACCACAGTGATTCCAATTTCTAGTTTTATTATATCATAAATTTTGTTCATTTGTGAAAAATTCACAATTAGATTTATAAGTTTTGAAAAAATTGTTTGTAACAAAATATTTTACATACATTAACTTGATAATCTTTGCATTTTTGTTACAAAAAAGCATAATTCAGATAAAAATAATATTACAATGTAAAATTATTTTTTTATCCACCATTTAATGGAAAGCACTTACATTTCTTGTTAAAAATAAAAAATAATAGCAATATTGTTATTTAATTTTGTATATACCTATGGTATAATCAAAATGAACGATAAATACAAATGTTATTTTTCGGGAATTTCGAGAAGTTGGTATAGTTAATGGGTTGTTATGACATTAACTAAGTATGATGATTAAAATATATTATAAACATAAAGTACTATTTCAAACACATTTTTTGGGTTTTATTTGGATGTAATAAAGGAGTATTATTTATTTCATTTAGTAAAATCAACAAAATTGTTTATGGTTATGACTATCTCTAGAAGTAATTATGTTGTCTTGCTGAAATAGATCAGCAGTGAAAGGTAAAATATATGAAATCTATTAAAAGTAAATCTAAATTTTCAAATAAATTTAAACATGATGTCTGTCTTTTATGTAGATTGAAGGATAACTTTGTCTAATAAAACAACCTTTCGGATTGTTTTTTAGAAATAAAGTGAAGCCTTTGACTATTTTAGAACTTTTGAATGGAAATAATTAAAAACTATCTGGATTGTATATGGTTAAGGTAAATTGAAAGTGGAAAGTCGATTTATTTAATGTATACAAAATGCTATCGAATAAAAAATAGTTTTGTAATCAATATTGGTAAATTAAAAAAATTTAAAAGAGACGGGTACGGATTAAAGTCGAATTAAGTTTAACATTCTATATAGATTAGAGGCTTCACATCTTATGTATATAGTAAAAAAGAGGTTTTCCTCTTTTTTTATTATATTAAGTATTAAAAATTAGGTAATGTAAAAAAACTGGCACGATTTGATATCGTACCAATTGTTTTATGGTTTACGAATGCGTTGTGCTCCTTTTAATACTGTATAAAGAATCACACAGTCAAATGGGAACATAAGCACGTTTTTGATTAGTCTTGCGCTTGTGAACAATGGGTTATCATATAAGATGTTTAGCCATAGAGCACCAAGTCCTAAGTTGATGAAGATAGTAATACATGCACGGGCAATAATCACACGGGGAATGGTGATTTCTTTTTTATAGAAAAATGCACCGTAGATAAAACCAACTAGAAATTCATTTAATGCATAACCAGGGAAATAAGGTCCATCTGGTTTAATGGCAAATTTTAAGGTGTCTGCCATGACACCTGCAAGTCCTGTGGCAACTGGTCCATAATACATACCACAGACACCGGCAACCACACTTGTGAAGCCAATCTTGATCATTGGTGTAATATGGAATGAGAATGTTCCAACAATTACATTCAATGCAGTTAGTAGGGCTGTCCCTACTAGAGAGGGAACGCGTTTTAACTCGTTTTTACTCTCTTTTAAGCGAGCGATTAAGCTTGCTTCTTCTTTTTTGGCAAAGTTCATATAAAAATACCTCCTTTTCCTACTCGATGCATAGAGAAAAAGAGGTTTCTTTTTATCACATGCAACAGCGGGATGCGACATAGAAACCGCAAGAATCTTCTTTTCGCCCAACTGACAACTCCCCGTTCAGTTGATACTTAACGCTTCTACATCTACTCTGCTAACGAATGCATTATAAAACAGCTTTTTGCATTTGACAATAGAAATCAAAAAATTAAACAAGATGACTAAAAATCATAAGAAAAGAGAATGGAAAAACAAGTTTGCATTTGTGAAAAAAATCATTAGTTTGAAAGCCCTTTTTTTTATAAATTAATTAGTATATAATGAGTCATGGAGTTTATGATATAAAAAAGGAAAGAGAGGATACTATATGATTAATCATTGTATTGAAAAAATCAAGGGAAAAGGAACTCGTATCGTTTTTACTGAAGGTAGCGATGCTCGTATTCTAGAAGCTGCTGTACGTTTACACAAAGAAAACATCTTAGTGCCAGTATTATTAGGAAACCGCGCAGAAATCTTAGGGGCTGCGAATGCATTAGGATTCGATGTTGAAGGAATCGAAATGTTAGATCCTAGAGAATACAAAAACATGGACATGATGGTTAAAAAAGTTGTGGAATTACGTAAGGGGAAAATGGATGAAGCAATGGCTAGAGAAGCTTGTATGAAAACAAACTTCTTTGGAACAATGTATGTAAAATTAGGATGTGCTGATGGATTATTAGGTGGAGCTACTTACTCTACTGCTGATACTGTTCGTCCTGCTTTACAATTGATCAAAGCAAGACCTGGTAACTCAATCGTAAGTAGTTGCTTTATCTTAATTCGTGGTGAAGAACACTTAGTTATGGGTGACTGCTCAATCAACATTGATCCAACTGCTGATGACTTAGTAGAAATCACATTACAAACAGCTCACACTGTTCGTCAATTCGGTATTGAACCAAACATTGGTTTATTATCTTATTCAACATTAGGATCTGCAAAAGGAGCAAGTGTTGATAAAGTAAAAGAAGCTGCAACTCGTTTAAAACGTATGCCTTTAGACTTCGGTGTTGAAGGTGAATTACAATTTGACTGTGCAGTTGCACCAGAAGTAGCAAGCTTAAAAGCACCAGATTCAAAAGTTGCTGGAAATGTTAATACTTTTATCTTCCCTAATATCGACGCAGGAAACATCGGTTATAAAATCGCTGCTCGCTTAGGTGGATATGAAGCAATCGGACCAATCCTACAAGGATTAAACGCTCCAATCAACGACTTATCTCGTGGATGTAATGCAGAAGAAGTATTTAAAATGGCAATCGTAACTGCTGCTCAAAAATACATGGATATCTAATAACAAGCATAAGGTCTTCTTTTCTTCGGAAAGGAAGGCTTTTTATATTTTGTGGGTTTTATAGAAAAAGAGCTAAATAAAATAATAATTTTCAAATTGTGTGATAAATTTTGCTCAAATATCGTAGAATGTCAAAAAAATAATATAGAATAAAATAAAAAACTATGTTAAGCTAAGGTAGTTGAGTTCAAGGAGGTCACAATGGATAACAAAAAAATTCTTTGGTATAACCTTGCCTTCATGGCGTTCTCTACTGTTTGGGGATTCGGAAACGTTTTAAACGGATTCGTTTACTTTAATGGTATTCAGGTTATCTTTAGCTGGATCTTAATGTTCGCATTATACTTCGTACCATATGCTCTTATGGTTGGTGAACTTGGATCTGCATTTAAAAACTCTGGTGGTGGTGTTTCATCATGGATTCATGAAACAATCGGTCCTAAATTTGCTTACTATGCAGGATGGACTTATTGGGCATGTCACATCACTTACATCGCTAGTAAAGGTAGTGGTGGTTTAAAAGCCTTAAGCTGGATGGTTTTCCAAAATGGAGAAAAATATGACAGCTTCCCTACAATCGCAGTACAATTAGCTACTTTAGCAGTATTCTTATTCTTCTGTTGGGTAGCAAGCCGTGGATTGAACCCACTTAAAAAATTAGCTACTTTAGCTGGAACAAGTATGTTCGTTATGTCAATTCTTTATATCGTCATGATGTTCGCTGCTCCTGCTATTAACCCTCAAGGTGGATACTTAAGTATGGACTTCAGCTGGGATGCAATCATTCCACAATTCAATGTGAAGTACTTTACTTCATTATCAATCTTAGTATTCGCAGTTGGTGGATGTGAAAAAATTTCACCATATGTTAATAAGGTTAAAGATCCTGCAAAAGGATTCCCTAAAGGTATGATCGCATTAGCAATCATGGTTATGGTTTGTGCTATTTTAGGTACAATCGCTATGGGTATGATGTTCGATCCAACTTTAATTAACGCTTCAACTGAATCATTCAACTCTTATGTATCAAATGGTTCTTATTGGGCATTCCAAAAACTTGGTGAATACTACCATGTTGGAAACTTATTAATGATTATCTATGCTGCATGTAATGCAATCGGTCAATTCTCTACATTAGTAGTAAGTATTGATGCTCCATTACGTATGTTATTAGATAACGAAGACGCTCGTCAATTCATTCCATCTGCATTATTAAAACAAAACAAATATGGTGCTTATGTAAATGGTATCTGGATGATCGTTGCATTATCAGGATCAATCATCTTAATTCAAATCTTAGGTGGATCTGGTGCTGCTGGTGTATTAGCTCAGTTAAACAAATTAAACTCTGTAGTAATGCCAATGCGTTACTTATGGGTATTCGCTGCTTATATCGCATTGCGTAAAGCAGGTAATAAATTCCACGCTGAATACAAATTTACGAAAAATCAAGGATTCGCATTATTCATGGGAGCTTGGTGTTTCTTAGTAACAGCATTATGCTGCGTCGGTGGTATGTACGCTGATGATGTATTCACAATGATTTTAAACGTATTAACTCCAATCGTATTAACTGCTTTAGGTTTAATCTTACCTATGATTAAAAAAGCAGAAGATAGAAAAAAATAATCCAAACAAATAACTAGAAGAACTCACAAACATAAAGAAAGGCAACCACAAGGTTCGCCTTTTTTTATAGTGTGTTTGATAAAAGTGTTATTTTGTTTGCTTGTACACTGAAAGATGTTATAATGAATTACGGAAAAAACAGGAGGTTTATTATGTTTAAAGATACTTCAAAACAATTATTAACTTTTATTAAAAATAGTCCAAGCTGCTTCCATGCAGTTGCGCAAATGGCATCTTTATTAAAAGAAGCTGGATTTAAAGATTTAAGAGAATGTGAAAGCTGGAACTTAGAACGTGGAGGAAAATACTTCACAACTCGTAATGGTTCAAGTTTAATTGCTTTCGTCATCGGTAATGACTTAAGTGACTATCACTTCCAAGTGACTTCATCTCACTCTGACTCACCAACATTCAAAGTAAAAGAAGTTGCAGAATTAAAAGGAAAAGGTGGATACATTCAACTTAACACAGAAGGTTATGGTGGAATGTTATGTGCTACTTGGTTAGATCGTCCATTATCCATTGCTGGTCGTGTATTAGTAAAAGAAGGAAATACATTCACAAGCAAATTATTATCATTTGATCGTGATTTAGTATTAATTCCAAACGTTGCTATTCACATGAATCGTGAAGTAAACAAAGGTATGAACTACAACAACCAAGTGGATATGTTACCTTTATTCTCAGCTGGTGAATGCGAAGAAAATGATTACTATCAATTAATCGCTGATGAATTACATACAACAAGAGAAAATATCTTCGGAACTGATTTATATTTAGTAAACCGTATGGAACCAACCATTTGGGGAGCAAAAGAAGAATTTATCTCTAGTCCAAAATTAGACGACTTACAATGTGCTTATACTTCATTACAAGCATTGATCAACAGCAAAGGAAATGACAAAGCTGTAAACGTATTTGCATGCTTCGATAACGAAGAAGTAGGATCAGGTACAAAACAAGGTGCTTGTTCAACATTCTTATTCGATACATTACAACGTATCAACGACAACATGGGATTTGAAAAAGAAGACTACTACCGTGCAGTCGCAAAAAGCTTCATGGTATCATGTGACAACGCACATGCCGTACATCCAAATCACCCAGAAAAAACAGATGCTACAAACTGCACATACCTAAACAAAGGTATCGTAGTAAAATTCAGTGCAAACCAAAAATATACAACTGATGCAATCAGCTCTGCTGTATTTGGTGGAATCTGCCAACGTGCAAACGTTCCTGTTCAATACTTCGCAAACCGCTCAGATGCAGCTGGTGGAAGTACATTAGGAAACTTATCAAGCCAAAAAGTTTCTATGCATACAGTTGACGTAGGTTTACCACAACTTGCAATGCACTCATCTTATGAAACTGCTGGTATCAAAGATTCTAAATACATGATCGATGCCTTAACAGAATTCTACAACATCAACTTACACATTACGGATAGTGAAAGTATTGAGGTTGAAGAAATTTAATGGCAAAGAAACAAACTAATACAACGGCACATATTGATAACTTACATTTAGTAAAAAAGCTAACTAGTGAGTATCAAACAGCATTTTATCGCTTACTAGATTATCTATATGATGATCATCGTAAAAGCGAGTTAGATAAAAGTGTTGTTGCAAACATTGCGCTTGAACAATGCTTTGAAGGAATGAAGAAAGAAAAGAAACCTCTTCTTGTCATTCCAAAAGACTTAAAAGAATATGTATCGAAGTATTCAAAAGGCCCAATCTTTAAAGATATGAAACGCAAACTTCGTGATCAAGACTATGAAAAAATGCAGATGTCTAGTATTTGGTTAGTGTTCACATTGACCATTGTCTTAATCGTATTTAAAAATATCTTGATGTATGACTTCTTTGTGAATTATTGGATTGACCTTTTTGTCGGAGTTGTCGCAAGTGTTTTTGCTTATCAAAACTTTAAGATTAAAAAACGCTTGATTCAACGTTATGACTTTGGAAAATTATATTTCCGCATTGATGCAATCACTCTAGGTGCTTGTATCTTCATCAAATTAATTTCACCAACAAATGCCGATTTGAGCTATTTCATCCTAGTGATTTCATTCTTTATCACAAAGAAAAAGATGAAACCGCAATTTGAAGCAGTCATTGAACCTAAGAAAGTGATCGAATGATCACTTTTTTTCATAACAATGGTATACTATAAGTATGAAAGAAAGAAGGAACACTTTATGCTATTAATCGTAGAAGCTCTTCTTTTAAGTGCACTGTTCTTCTTGATTTGTTATAGCCAAACTGGAACAGATGAAAAAAATATGAAGAGTTATCGTGTTTATCCAGATGAGATCAAAAAGAAATTGATGAAAGATGAGCATCTAAAAGACTTGATCAAACCTACATCATCATCTGCCATCTTCGTCAGTAATCTAGTTGTCTTTGGAATAATCTTATTTTTATTCGGTATTCCATTAAAACATGACAATGTTCACATCAATGTTTTAAACTTATTGATTCTAGGACAATGGGTCAATGCCTTTGATTACTTTGTCATTGATCGCATGTGGTGGAGACATTCCACAAGACCTCGTTTTAAAGATTATCCAAATCCAGAATGGTATCAAGACGATACCTATCATCGTCAATCCTTTTTAAGAGGTATTCCTCTATTCTGTATCATTGCGATTGTAGATGGCATCTTATTAACAATCTTCTTATAACTAAGTAAAACCACAATGATTTATAAAAAAAGCATTTCACTCATCGAAATGCTTTTTCTTTCGCTTAACGTTTTTTCCAAATTAAGGCTTCATAGATTTCATGAATACTTTCAAGATGCTTGATTTCTTCATCCGTGTTTGGCTCATAGCCTAAGACTTCTTTATAATAGGTTTCTAATAAGCTCTGCTCAGGTTTTACCTTTAATCCACTAAAGATTGCATGATAAGTCGCAAGTGGTTGTTGTGGATAATGTTTCAATAAGAATCCTTTTAAGGATTCAATACGCTCTTGATCATGATTCATCGCATACCCTTGAAGACAAGCACAGAATGGGAAGAAGATGGCTTCTTTTTCATCCTGTAATTGCACTTTTAAGTTTGCTAGAATATGAACATGGGCATCGACAACATCACATGTTGGATAGCTATAATGAAAATCTGAATATAATTCATGAAGAATTTCTTGGCATTCTTGTTTGTTCTCAAAATCAAACACCTGAAGATTGTTTTCTTCCGCAACCATAAACATCTCTTCTAATAAGACAAGTACTTGTTTCATCTTTACTTTCGTACTTGCGCGATGTTCTAAGATTTCTTTTGCTTGTGTATAAAAATTCATATGCTTACATCTCCTTTTTCTTTTGCATCGTCATAAAGGTTTCGAATGCATCCCCTAATGCGTGCAGATTGATAAAATCATACAAGGCATCATGAGGCAATGTTTTCGTATATTCATCCACTACTTCACTCGTATACTCACTTGTGATACAAGGAATACCATTTTGCGTGCGAATGTAATGCAACTGCCAATCCTGCTTTAGGGCACAAATTGATACGGTTGCACAATCCTCACCTAGGCCACACCAAATATCATCACAAAATAATTCAGCATAAAAAGTAAGATCTTGTTCTCTTGCTTGTTTATGATAGTTCTCTAATGCTTCTAATGTCATACTTATTTCTTTTCCATGAAGGCTTCAATCTCATCAATTTCTTTAATGATATCTTTACTCAACACTTCACAACCATCATCGGTGACTAAGACATTATCTTCAATACGAATACCAATGCCTTCTTCTTCAAGATAAAGACCTGGTTCCACCGTGAACACATTTCCTTTTTGTACAGGATAATCCGGTAAGCTAATATCATGTGTTTCAAGACCTAACATATGAGAAACACCATGCCAATAATAATCATCGACGCTATAACCATGTTTTAATAAGCCAATGTTACTTAATTCCTTTTGATAAAAAGCCATGACTTTATTATTTAATTCACGCAACGTCACACCTGGTTTTACCAAAGAGATGATATATTTGTTTGCACGAAGTACGATGTCATAAATTTGACGTTGTCGTTTTGTAAACACACCATTGACTGGGAAGGTTCTTGTGATGTCTGCATTCATGTAGTTGTAGGCAGCTCCTAAGTCACACAAAACGAGTGAACGATCTTTGATCTTATTTTCGTTTTCTTGATAGTGCAAGATCGTTGCATTCTTTCCTCCTGCAATGATGCTAGGGAAAGAATGATGGCAGTTCTTTGATTTTAAGACAAAATCAAAGTATGCTTCTAATTCATACTCATACATATTTGCATGTGCATGAGTCATCATATTTTCAATGGCTTGTTTTGTCACAGATAATGCAGTTCTTAGTTTTGCGATTTCATCCTCATCCTTCACTAAACGTAAACTTGCCATATATGGCGTAATATCACGGAAAGAAACTTGTGGATAATAGCCTTGTAATTCTTTTGCAAAACGATGGGAAGCACGATCTTGTTGGCTTACTTCTTGTCTTGTGAAGTCTGCAAAGACTTGGACTTGATCAAGGAAGTTCAAAGAGCGGGTAAAGTAAGAACCTAACACTTCCCATAGTTCATCACGCCAATACACAGCGCGGCAGTTTGCTGTTTTTGCTGCAACTTGTAAAGAAATACGACCTCCTACCCATTTCGCAAGTTCTTCATCATAACGATCGATGAATAAGAAATCTTGTTGTCGACCATTCAATTTGATGATTACAAGAATCATGTTTTCTTTGTCTAAACCAGTCAAATAGTAAAAGTTACGATCGACGGAAAAGTCATATTTTTCATCTCCTACTTTATACGGTGCGATATCGCTGCATACAACAGCCACACAGTTATCCGGTAGAGATGTCGCTAACGCTTGTCTTCTTTTAAGATACATAAATGAAGTCACCCTTTCTGTTTTTATTGCCTTAAAATTATATCATAGTTTTTGTTTGCATGTGTTTGTAAGCCTTCAATTTATGCTATAATGATAAAAAAATAAGGAGAACATAAAATGAATTATACAGCGTTAATTGTTGCGGCTGGAAGTGGCAGCAGAATGGGGCTAGGCTATAATAAAATGCTTTATACGCTAGCAAATCATCAAACAATGATTGAAAAAACCGTATCCATCTTTGAACAAGATGAGCGATGCAAACAAATCATCGTCGTGACAAGTGCACAAGAGATGGAGACGTTTGTGAAATTATTAGATGTATCAAAAGTATGCTTTGCACGTGGTGGAAGCACACGACAAGAGTCTGTTTTTCAAGGCTTAAAAGCCGTGATGTGCGACTATGTGTTTATACACGATGGCGCAAGACCCTGGCTAGATCTTGCGTGTTTAGATCGTCTATGCGAGTGTGTGCAAAAAACAAAGGCATGTCTATTGACGGTACCCGTAAAAGATACGATCAAAGTGGTCGAAGATGGAATTGTGAAACACACACCAGAGCGTGCAACGCTTTATGCGGCACAAACACCACAAGCATTTGAAACTAATGCCATCTTTGAAGCAAACATAAAAGCAATCAAAGAGCATGTTTGTGTAACTGATGATGCATCCATTATGGAAGCCTGTGGCAAGTATCAAGTTCATAGCGTGATGGGAAGCTATGAAAATACGAAAGTCACAACGATTGAAGATATAAAGGGGAAATAAGATGGTATTATTTTTAACAAGTAGCATGAGCGATGCGATTGATGAAGAATTAGAACTTTACAAGTTGAATGAACAAAATGGCTTTGTGACAAAACTTCATCAAGTACTACCATCATCCATCAACATTCTTTATATCGTATCCTTTCCAACTGATTACGAAATCACTGATTACTATGCAAATCGTATGCGTAAGATGTATGAAAAAGAATTTGATGTCACATCGTTCATCATTTTAGATGCAAGAAACCAAGACCATGTCAAAGACTATATGAAAGATGCAGACTTGATCATCTTATCTGGTGGTCATGTACCAACGCAAAATGCTTTCTTTCAAGATCTTCACTTAAAAGACTTGATCAAGGACTTTGAAGGTGTCATCATTGGTGCAAGTGCAGGAAGTATGAATGCCGCAGATGAAGTCTATGCACAACCAGAATTAGAAGGGGAAGCCATTTCAAAAACACATCAACGCTTTATCAAAGGATTAGCTTTGACAACCATTCAAATTCTTCCACACTATCATGAACTCAAAGATATGTGTGTTGATGGGTATCGCTCCATTGAAGATTTAGCCTATCTAGATAGCATAAATCATTGTTTCTATGCCATTCCTGATGGAAGCTATATCTTATGTAAAGATGGTATCAATACGATATATGGAGAAGCTTATCAAATTCAAGATGGAAGTATGAAACAAATATGTGAAGAAGACAAACAAGTGATGATCAAGTAGAGTACAAATGCTCTACTTTTTTTTCTGCTCGTCTATAAATGCATTGTGCGATTCTTTTATGGACTATATAATAGAGCGGATTATGAGCAGTGGAGGAAAGAACATGAAAAAAAGAAAAGTCATTATTGATTGTGATCCAGGTATTGATGATACGCTAGCACTCATGCTTGCATTACAATCAAAAGAACTCGATATTGTTGGAATTACCATCGTATGTGGAAATGTACCAGTCGAAAAGGGAGCAGAAAATGCGCTACAAGTCTTATCTTGGTTTCATCGTCTCGATATCCCTGTTTATATCGGTGCAAGCACACCTTTGAAACGAAACTATGTAGATGCGATGGATACACATGGACTAGATGGATTAGGAGAATCGTATTTTTCACCCATCACCAGTGTAAGACCGAAGCAAGATGCCTTGCAATTTCTAAAGCAGAGCTTTGCCCAAGCAATCAACCAAGAAGAAAGGCTTTCTGTGATTGCCCTAGGTCCTTTGACAAACATCGCCCAACTACTTGAAGAATACCCTGACTTTGTGAAGGGACTTGATCAGTTTGTCAGCATGGGTGGCGCCTATAAAAGTCATGGCAATTGTTCACCAGTGGCAGAATATAACTATTGGTGTGATCCAGATGCCGCAAAGATGGTTTATGAAAATCTATATGTCCATATGGTTGGACTTGATGTCACTAGAAAGATTGTCCTTACTCCAAATCTATTAGAGTATATGTGCAATGTTTCACCAGAAATGGGAGGCATCATCAAAAAAATCACGCGTTTCTATTTTGATTTCCACTGGAAACAAGAAGGCGTGATTGGCTGTGTCATCAATGATCCACTTGCTGTTGCTTACTTCATCGACCCATCCCTATGTGAAGGCTTTGATACCTATACCCAAATTGAAACAAGTGGGATTAGCCTAGGACAAAGCGTGGTGGATGCGTATGACTTTTATCAACATGAGCATAATAGCTATGTGCTAACAAAAACCGATGCACTTGCCTTTATGCAATTCTTCTTTGCTCGCGTGCTTGGCGTAAAAGAAGATGATTCCAACTCTGTCTTAACGCAGATTATGGTCTTATAACAATGGAATAAAAAATGTTCATAAAATCAAAAGGAAACTTTTGGACTGGTTCGAAATTGCTTCCCAGGATAAAAAACTAAGAATCGATAACGATAGGAGAATGAATATGAAAAACAGATCTTATATTTACAAGCAGTGTCTTGTAGCTTTTGGCGTGATGTTGAATATTGTAGGAGCCCTACTTGCGGTACAGCTCAAACTACCCATTTATATTGACTCGATAGGAACTGTTTTTATAGGCCTCTTTCTAGGGGCACGTTATGGTGTTGTGACAGGTATGTTAAGCAGTATAGTCAATGGCATCAGCTTTGATTACTATTCCTTTTACTATATGCCTGTACAAATGCTATTAGGCTTGTTGAGTGGTTATTTACCACGCTATCAATTGTTCACAAGAAAAAAATTAGTGCTTGCAGCCCTTTTTGTTGCACTACCTGCATCGATACTAGGATCCATCATCACAGCCTTTGTCTTTGGTGGAATTACCTCATCGGGTACGACTTATATCATAACACTGTTGCATCATAGTGGATTGAGTCTTACGATGAGTTGTTTTATCGTACAGATCTTTACCGATCTTGTGGATAAGTTTGTTGTGTTGTTGTTGATTGATCTTGTAACCAAGCGCATGACGATAAAAATAGAAAAATAAAATCAGGCACAAGACCTGATTTTTTTTACGCTTGTTTTAGCCATTTGCCTCTTCGATAATAGATGAATAACCACAACGCACTCGCAACCCAAGTGAGTGGCCATCCTAAGAAGACAACAGCAATATCCTGAAAGATTGGAACGGTAATAAAGATCCAAAGCAAACGAAGTCCACACCAACAAGAAATCATGACGATCATCGGAATGGTTGTGATACCTGCTCCACGAATGATGCCATTGAAAGCATGAGAAATTGCTAAGAAGATATAACCTGGGGCTAAGAATCTCATCATATATAAGCCATAACCAATGACTTCTTGTTCATTTGTAAAGATGGATAAGATGCTTTTACCAAAGGTCACTAATAAAAGGGTGATGGATAGGGTCGTTAAAACAGACATCAAAATACCTGTCTTTGCGCCTTGTTTGACACGATCAAACTTCTTTGCTCCAATGTTTTGCCCCACAAAGGTTGTCAGTGCCATGGAATAGCTCATAACTGGTAAGACAGCAAAACCATCGATCTTTGTATACGATCCACATCCTGCCATTGCGGAAGAACCAAAGGCATTGATATTGCTTTGTACGATGACATTGGAGAAAGAAACAACTGCATTTTGAATCCCACTAGGAAGACCAATGCGAATGATCTCTTTTAATTGATGCCCATGAAAGCGAATGTTTGATAGGGTTACTTTATATTCCGCATCACAATGTACTAATAGACGAATGACTAAGAAGGCTGATAGACATTGCGATAACAAGGTAGCCCAAGCAACGCCTGCAATACCAAGTTGTAACTTGACGACGAAGAGTAAATCAAGAATGATATTTAAGATACTTGCAAGGATTAAAAAGTACAGTGGGTTTTTCGAATCGCCTACGGCACGCAAAATTCCACTTCCCATGTTGTAGATCATGGTGAATAAAATTCCACCAAAGTAAATTTGTAAATATAGGACTGAATTTTGCATGACATCACTCGGTGTCGATACAAGTCTTAGTATGGTTGGTGTAAAACATACGCCAAACATGGAAAGAACGATGCCAGCAACAAGCGTAAAGGCTAGGGAAGTATGAATGCTTTTTTGCATGCGTTCAATATCTCTTGCGCCATAATATTGGGAAATGACAACCCCTGCACCAACGGCAAGCCCCATAAAAAAGCTGACTAATAGATTGATGATCGGCGAACTACTACCAACAGCGGCTAACGCTTTGTCTCCGATGTAGTTTCCAACAATGATCGAATCCACTGCATTATATAATTGTTGAAAGAGATTTCCTAAAAGTAGAGGAATGGAGAAAAATAGAATTTCTTTCCAGATGACACCCTGAGTCATCAATCCCTGTTGTTTTGGTAAAATATGCATGATCATCACCCCTTAAGAAATTTGATTATAAGATATATTATACACGTTTGATAGGGAAAATAACAGAAGAGAGAAAAGTTAAAAAAAGGTGAAAAATTCCTTTACTTTTCGGGTATAAGAGTGCTATAATCTTTAAACGAGTAGATATCTCTACTCCCCGCTCTGAAATTATTCAGGGCCATAGACCATGAGGAGGTGTACAGAATGAAAAAATACGAAATCATGTACATTGTGAACGCATCATTAGAAGATGCTGCACGCGCTAAAGTTATGGATGGTTTACACAAAATCATCACTGACCACGAAGGTTCAATTGACCAAGTTGAAGAATGGGGCGTAAAAGAGTTCGCATACGAAATCAAACACATGAACAAAGGGTACTATGTTGTAATCAACGTTACTGCAAACAACGAAGGAATCAAAGAATTCGATCGTTTAGCTCGTATCAACAACAACATCGTACGTTATATGATCGTTAAAACTCAAGACGAAGAATAAGAGATATTCGGAAAGGATGTTGGCCTATGATCAACCGTGTAGTATTAGTTGGACGTATGACGAAAGATCCTGTATTGCGTAAAACAGGTTCAGGTGCAAGTGTCACATCATTTACGGTAGCTTGTGATCGCAGAATTAAAACAGAAGGGCAACCGACAGCTGATTTCATCAACTGTGTTTGCTGGAACAAAGTTGCTGATAATACTGCGCAGTATACGCATAAAGGAAGTCTAGTTGGTGTGGAAGGAAGAATCCAAACACGTAGCTATGATGACCAAAGTGGAAAACGTGTCTATATCACAGAAGTGGTAGCGGACAGTGTTCAATTCCTAGAACCTAAAGGTACAAACAGTGCTGCAGGTATGAATGCATATACTCCTGATTATGAATCAAGAAATCAAGGTTATCAACCGGATACTTCATCTCAGTCTTACTCAAACGATTTTTCATCAAGTGATTCACTAGATATTGCTAGTGATGACTTACCATTTTAACGAATGGTAGAAAGGAGATAAACTATGGCTTTCAAAAAACAACGCATGGGACGTAAGAAAGTTTGCTACTTCACAAAAAATAAAATCGAATACATCGACTATAAAGATGTTGAATTATTAAAAAGATTTATTTCTTCAAACGGAAAAATCATCCCTAGACGTGTAACAGGAACACGCGCTAAATACCAACGTATGTTAGCGACTGCAATCAAACGCGCTCGCCAAATGGCTTTATTACCATACGTAAGCGAATAATATTCGTAAATTAAGACCTCCACTGTTAATCAGATGGAGGTTTTTGTATAAAGGAAGGAAGATCATTTTGAATAACCAAACTAGAAAAATTACAGAAGGAGCTATGATGGTTGCCATTGTCGGTATGTTACTATTCCTCAATCGTCAATTAGCTGGTATGATTGAACTTGTCATGTATTGGATTTTAACATTTCCAATTCTGATTTATACGGCTCGCTATGGCGTCAAGAGTGCATGGGTACCTGCCATCAGTATGGTGTTGATCAGTTTTATGATTGCACAGCCATCAACTATTTTTTATTTAATCAGCTGTACGCTCATCGGAATGCTTTATGGCTATGGAGTAAGAAAGAAATGGAAGAATGGAACCTTGTTGACCATCACAGGAGTATTCACGTTTGTTTCGTATTTCATTACAACCATTGCATTTGCGGCCTTTTTTGGCTATGATCCAGCCGAAGATATCCAGCTTGTTCAAGAACTTTTAAAATTGACAAATGTTCATTTGAACATTCCAATTGGTAAAATTGTGACCTTCTTTCTTGTTACTACTGCTGTATTGATGAGCATTCTTCAAACGATGTGCATTCATATGATATCAAACGTTGTATTAAAACGTATGAAGATTTCTGTGACACCAATGAAAAGTATCTTTGAAATTCGCGCTCCAAAGTGGCTAGGATATGGAATTCTTGTAATAAATGTGCTATTTTTATTACGAAATGTGATAAAATTAAACCAAGATGCTGATGCAATTGTCTTAGCTCTTTATCTATTAACAACCATGTTTGCCATTGGCTATGGTGCATTAGTTTTACTATGCATGCTTATCATCTTGAGAAAAAGAGCTTATGCAATTTTCATTTTGATTGCGATATTTATTCCAGGATTACAAATGCTTGTCGCCATCATTGGAATCTTAGACATGATCATAGATTTACGTTTAAAATTTTTACTACGCTTGAAACGAGGTGTGATGTATGGAGCGTCTAGAAAACATTAAAGTACAGATTGGAATCGTTATACTAGCACAATTTGTTGCAGTTTTCGCATTGTTTATGGCGGATATCGAAGGTGTGAAAATCTTTCCGATGTTAGTGTTATTACTGATCAATACCCTAGTTGTCTTATGGGTGGTGTATTGGTTTAGTTCGGATCGAGAACAGCGTGATATCGATATCTCAAGAATTTTAGGACATGATGCTAAAGAAGCTTTATTAATTGGTGAAACAGGAATCATCACCTATGATGAAGCCTATTGTGCAACTTGGACAAGTGAGTTATTAGAGGAACATGGCGTTAAGATCATTGGTAAAAAATTAACATCATGGATTCCAGATATTTCCCAATTGTTCCAAGGAGATGCCGATCATATTACCGCACATGATCAAAACTATGTGTATGAAATTACACGTAAAGAAAATGGACAAGTGTTATTTGTCCGCGATATTACGGATTTTTATAATGTTGCGACAACCTATCGTGAAGATCGTGTGGTTGCAGGGTTATTACAATTAGATAACTATATGGAAATTCAACAATATGAAGACGAATCAAAGATGTCTCAAATCAATACTTGTGTGCGACAGCCACTTGTGGAATGGGCAGATAAAAAAGGAATGTTGATTCGTCGTTTAAGAAGCGATCGCTTCTTAGTTATTTTAAATGAGAAAATTTTCCAAGAAGTGATGAGCGATAAATTTTCGATTTTAAACACCATTCGTAAAAATGCAGAAGATATCGATGTCAATATTACACTAAGTATGTCTTTTGCCCGCGGTACGGATGATTTTGCGATGCTTGATACGATGATTAATGATCTTCTTGAGCTAGCACAAAGTCGTGGTGGTGACCAGGCTGCTGTCAAAGTATATGGGGAAAGCACACGTTACTTTGGTGGAAATAGCGAAGCAAGAGAAAAGCGAAGTAAGGTACGTGTCCGCGTTATGTCAAATGCGATTAAAGAAGCGATTCTTGATGCGAATCGTGTCTTTGTCGTTGGTCATCGTGAGATGGACTTTGACTGTATGGGAAGTGCTTTATGCATGTCTCGACTTGCTCAAGCTTACAACAAAGAAACCTATGTTGTATCGGGTTCTGGTGGAATTGAACCACAGTTAAATCAAGCATTTTTAGATTATTATGACTTGTTAAAAACACGTCATCATTTTATTACGGATGAACAAGGTGCAGATATGATTCAAGATCAAGACTTATTGATCATCGTCGATCATAACAACCCAAGACAAACGGGTGCTCCAATGACGCTGCATCAAGCAAATCGCATTATTTTAATCGACCATCACCGTCGAAGCGAAGATTTTATTGGAAATCCATTGCTTGTCTATGTGGAAACAAGTGCAAGTTCCACTTGTGAATTAGCAGCTGAGTTCTTACCATATCATAGCAATCGCATCAATTTGTCATTAGAAGAGCGCACATTGATGTATTTAGGTATTTTAGTGGATACGAATCGTTTCCGTAATCGTACGGGAAGTCGTACCTTTGAATCGGTTGCATATTTGAAAAAACTAGGTATTGATGCCATTGCGGCAGAAAATATGTTGAAAGATAACTTTACGGATTTCTCAGCAAAAACAAGTATTATGAAGTATTCAAGTACATATGCAGATCAAATGATCATTGCGGCTGTGGATAACCATGAAATTATCAATCGTACGCTGATGTCTCAAGTTGCAGATAGCATGCTTGAAATCAAAGGCGTAGAAGCAAGTTTTGTCATTGCCCAAATCAATGAGCACGAGTGCGGCATTTCTGCACGTAGTAAAGGCAATGTCAATGTCCAAGTCATCATGGAAAAAATGCAAGGAGGAGGCCATTTTAATGCAGCAGCATTGCAACGCAAGGAAACAAGCGTAAAAGCATTAGAGGAAGAATTGAAGCATACAATTGATGATTATATCGAAGAGAAAAAGGAGGTAAAGCAGGATGAAAGTAATTCTGTTAAGTGATGTAAAAAAAGTAGGTAAAAAAGGAGATATCGTAGAAGTCAGTGATGGATATGGTAGAAACTTTTTAATTAATAAGAAATTAGCTGTTTTAGTAACAAAGAAAAGTTTAGAGATTTTAGATGAAGAAAATCTTCAACATGATTTAAAAGAAAAACAATTAGAATCAGAAGCAGAAGATTTGAAAAAAGAATTAGCGAAGATCACACTAGAATTCCATGTGAAAACAGGAGCTGGTGGACGTGTATTTGGTAGTGTATCAACAAAACAAATCGTTGCGAAACTATTCAACGAACATGGAATTAAATTAGAAAAACGTAAATTTATTGATACAGACTCTATCACATGCTTAGGTTATTCTGATGTGAAAGTTGATTTATATAGAAATAAAGTAATTGGGGTTGTTCGCGTACACGTGAACGGATAGGAGCATCTTCATATGGCAAGAGAATTACCGCATAGTAATGAGGCCGAACAAGCGATTCTTGGTGGAATGATGGTCTATCCTAGTGTATCAAGCGTCGTCTTTGATCAAGGGTTAGAAGCGTCTGATTTCTATCTTGATATTCATCAGCGGATTTTCTCAGCAATGATGGATATTACCAACCAAGGAACGCCGGTCGATGTCACAACGCTTGTGGCACGCTTACAGGATACAGAACAATTGCATCTTGTAGGAGGGGCGGACTATATTATCAAACTCAGTGATACGGCTATTTCTAGTAGTAATAGCTTGTATTATATCGAAATGATTAAAAATCGAGCACATTTGCGTCGTTTGATTGAAGTGTCTTCTCAAATAGCGGAAGAAGGCTTTGATACTGCAAGTGAGCTTGATGAAATTATGGATAAAGCAGAACGTGAAATTTTACGTGTGACAAGAGATCGAAAAGCAACCGACTTTAAAACAAGTCGCAAAGTCATCTCTGAAGTCATGCAAGAATTGATTCGTCTGCGCAACAGTGATTCACACATTACTGGTATTAAGACAGGATATAAAGATCTTGATGAAAAAACCAATGGGTTTCAACGTGGAGATTTAATCATCCTAGCCGCTCGTCCAGCGATGGGAAAAACGGCCTTTGCGCTAAATTTAGCGCTGAATGCATCCTTTTATAACGAAGGAGCGATTGCGATTTTCTCACTCGAAATGCCAGCGGAGCAATTGATGAAACGTATTCTAAGTGCGAAAAGTAGTGTAGAATCAAGTAAATTACGAAGTGGAAATATCATTGATGATGAATTCAATAAATTGAATGAAGCTGCCAACGAATTGATGGCAAGCAAGCTATTTGTCGATGATAGTTCCAATATTAAAGTAGGAGAGATCTTCTCAAAATGTAGAAAGTTAAAAAGTGAACATGGCCTTGATATGATCGTCATTGACTACTTGCAGTTAATTAGTGGAAGTGGAAGAGGAAGTGGAGATAATCGTCAACAAGAAATCTCTGAAATCTCTCGTTCCTTAAAACAATTAGCCCGTGAGATGGAATGCCCAGTCATCGCCTTATCACAGTTGTCTCGTTCGGTTGAGACAAGACCCGATAAGCACCCAATGCTTTCTGACTTACGTGAATCTGGAGCCATCGAACAGGATGCCGATATCGTTATCTTTTTGTATCGAGAAGACTATTACAACAAAGACAAAGATGAAGAAAATAAGAATTCGACCGATCCTACCGATGTGGATATTGCCAAGCATCGTAATGGGGCAACAGGACGTATTACCCTAGCCTTTCAAAAGTCGATTTCTGCCTTCTTTAACATTGCCAAAGAAAGTAAATATTAGAAGGGAGTACGCATGAATTTTGCATTATTAGCAAGTGGGTCAAAAGGAAATTGCTGCCTTGTTCATCACAAGGATACCAACCTTGTGATTGATTGTGGAAGCACAAAGAAATATTTAAAAGAATGTTTCACAACACTAAACTATGATTATCAAACAAGTGATGCCTTATTAATTACCCATACGCATAAAGACCATGTGTCTCAAATAAAAATGTTTAAAGAGATTGAAACATATGCCACACAAGATATTGATACGGATCATCTTCATCATATCGAACCTTATCAAGAATTTGATATCAAAGATATCCACATCACGGTGTTACCGATGAGTCATGATTGTGAGGGAACCGTTGGCTTCGTCTTAGAAGCTGATGATGAAAAAATGGTTTATATTACCGATACAGGCTATATTCGTGAAGAAGTCATGAGTTATATTCAAGATGCAGACTATTATGTATTTGAAAGTAACCATGACATTGAAATGTTGATGCAAACAGCAAGACCTGTTTACATCAAACAACGTATTATCAATGACTATGGCCATCTATGCAACGAAGTGAGTGCAAGAATATTAAGTGAAGTCATTTCAGAGACAAAGACGAAAGAAATTGTCTTAGCGCATATTTCACAAGAAGGAAATACAAGAGAACTTGCCCTAGAGACCTTAGTGGAAACGTTAGCGAAGAAGCATCTTTCTTTTGAACATATGAACTTATATGCAGCCGAGCAATTTGGTATCTACCAAAGCAATCAAGGAGGCTTATCTGAATGAAAAGAGGAACTGCATTTATCCTAACTTGTTTATTAGGATGGAATATCTTACTGACATTACAAGTCTATCAATTAAAAAAAGCACCGAATCAAAGCATTCAAGTACAAACAGGGGTTGGCAATGTCCAACAAGCCAATGTGGAAATCCACAGCGATGTGAGTGAGCTTGTTAAGAAGAGTGAAGCAAGTGTAGTCACGATTTCTTCTTATGCAAACAATCGTCCACTTGGTTCTGGAAGTGGAGCGATTTATAAAGTGGAAGGCAAGCGTGTCTATATCATCACAAATAACCATGTTGTAGAAGATGGCGATCGCATGGCTGTCTCTTTTTCCAATGGAAAAACACTAGAAGCAACGATAATGGGTCGTGATCAATTAACCGATTTAGCGCTCTTAACACTAGAAGTTGATTTTGATGCCCAAGCCTTTGTCATGGGGGATTCAAGCCTAGTGCAAAAGGGTGAATATGTCATAGCGATGGGAAGTCCATTAGGAATTGAATATCAGGGAAGTGTATCTGGTGGATTAATCAGTGGGTTAAATCGTACGATGCCATTAGATATCGACCATGATGGGGTATCGGATTGGGATGTGAACGTTCTGCAAACCGATGCAGCTATTAACCCAGGAAATAGTGGAGGACCACTGATCAACATGGCAGGCGAATTGATTGGGATTAACTCGATGAAAATTGCTAGAGAAGAAGTCGAAGGCTTTGGATTTGCTATTCCAATCAATGAAGTGCTACCAATTGTGACACAGTTAGAAGCAAATGGAGAAGTCATTCGTCCAAATCTAGGAATCAGTGCTTATCCATTACAAGAATTATCCTTGTTTGAAAAGATGTACTTACGCATTCCAACGGATGAAGAAGATGGTTTGTATATCACGGATGTATCCCTAGATTCTCCAGCTTATAAAGCAGGTATTCGCAAAGGGGATATCTTATTAGAACTTGATGGGAAACAAGTACAAACAAAGAAAGACTATATTCAAATTTTATATCGCAAACAAGTAGGCGAAGAAATTACCCTTCGTTATGCACATAAAAAAGACATCAAAGAAGAAAAGACGATACTAGAATAGCAAGGCATTTGCTATTCTTTTCTTAAGGAGAGTTGTATGATTAAAATTGTAGCAGTAGGAAAAATCAAAGAAAAAGCAGTACGTGCACAGATTGAAGAATATTGTAAACGTCTAAAACCATTCACAAAACTAGAAATCATCGAAGTCAATGATGAAATTGCGCCACAATCAAACAGTGATGCAGAAAATCAAGCAGTGAAAGAAAAAGAAGGAGAACGCTTGCTTGCTAAGATCAAAGATCAAGAATATGTCATCTTATTAGATTTATGGGGTGAGATGCTAAGCAGTGAAACTTTCGCAAAAAAGATTGATCAACTACAAACTTATCAATCAAGTAACATCACCTTTGTCATTGCAGGCTCTCTAGGCCCTGGACAAAATGTTACCAAACGTGCAAATTATCGTTGGAAACTTTCTGACTTAACCTTCACGCATCAAATGACAAGAGTGCTTGTATTAGAACAAGTCTATCGTGCTTTTATGATCATGAACAACAACCCTTATCATAAATAGTGTAAATTGTTTCATGAAAATAAATGATTAATATATTGACTTATCATGTAAACGGGTGTATCGTAAAAGAAACCTACGATAAAGAAGGAAAGAAGCAGATGCGCTTACAGAGAGTCTTGTTGCTGAGAAAAGATAGAAATGCACGCTGATGGATGGACTTTTGAGGTCAAGGGGAACGGGAAACCTAGTATCTAAGACGTTGCTTGCGTTATAAAGCAAATGATCATAATAATCATGAGGTGGGTGTTATAAAAACATCAATTCAGGTGGTACCGCAGATATACATCTGTCCTGAAGTCGTAAGACTTTTTGGATGGATGTTTTTTTCTTAGGAGGATAGGAAGATGAAAGTATTAAAAGGCTTATTATGTGCCATGCTTTCGGTGGTTGCATTGAGTGGTTGTCAAAAAGATACAACCAAAGAACTGCCAAAAGTCAGTGTTGTACAAATTGTAGAACATAAATCATTGAATGAAATTCGCGATAGCTTTAAAGAACAGATGGAAGCTTTAGGCTATATTGATCAAGAAACTATTGAACTAGACTTTAAAGATGCTGGTAACCAGCGAAATACATTGAATTCCATTCTTTCAGCAGCTGCTGGTAATGGAAGTGATGTCATTGTTGCTATTGCTACACCAACTGCTGCGATGGCTGCCAATTATGCCGATAAAATTCCAGTTGTCTTTTCGGCAGTATCCGATCCAATTGAAGCAAATTTAGTGAGCGACTTGCAAAAACCAGATAAGAATATCACAGGGACAAGTGATGAAATTCAAGTCGATCAAATCCTAGATTTAGCATGTGAAATTGATCCACAGTTAAAAAAATTAGGCTTTATTTATAATAGTGGAGAAGCAAACTCGGTATCGAATCTAAAGAAAGCAAAAGCCTATTGTAAAGAGCATGGAATTTCTTTAATCGAAGGTAGCGGGACAACGATTTCAGAAATTCAAAGTGCAATCTCTGTATTAAGCAATCAATGCGATGCCATCTTTGCACCAAATGATAATACGGTTGCAAGTTCCATTTCAGCATTGGTTGAAACTGCAAATAAAAAACAGATTCCAGTGTATACGGGAGCAGATTCCATGGTTTATGATGGAGGCTTTGCAACCGTAGGTATTGATTATAAAAACTTAGGAAAAGAAACCGCAAATATGGTTGATGCCATTTTAAAAGGCAAAGACGTGAAAGATCTTCCAGTTAAAGTGTTTAAAGATAACTTAAATACGTATATCAATAAAAAAACAATGGAAGAAATTGGGATTCGTTTACCAGAATCTGTACAAGCAAGAGAACATTTGATCATGATTGAACAATAGAAAGGCTAGGTGGTAATATGTCAATCGTAATTCTACAAGAAGCAATTGAACTAGGAATGATTTTTGCCATCATGTCATTTGGTGTCTTTCTATCCTTTCGTGTTTTAAATATCCCCGATTTAACAATCGATGGAAGCTTTACGACAGGTTGTGCCGTATCTGCAATATGTACACTTGCAGGACATCCTGTCCTTGGTATTTTTGCCGCATTTATCTGTGGAGGGTTAGCTGGTATGGTAACTGGCTTGCTACAGACAAAATGCAAAATACAGCCTTTGTTAGCTGGTATTTTAACCATGACAGCGCTGTATTCCATTAATTTGAAGATTATGAGTGGGCAACCAAATATCTCCGTGTTTGGATTGACTACCATTTTCACTCCGTTACAATCCGTATTTTTTGATTACACAAAGCTAGTAATCATCATGGCTGTCCTGATAATCCTGATAATGTTGCTGTATGCCTTCTTAAAAACACAGCTTGGTATGAGTCTTAGGGCTACAGGAGACAACGAAGCTATGGTAAGGGCATCTAGCATAAATTCCGATGCCATGAAGTTACTAGGAATTCTACTAGCAAATGCCATTGTTGCCTTTGCTGGTGGTATCTTTGCCCAATATCAAAACTTTGCGGATGTCAGCGGGGGTGTCGGTATGATGGTCGTAGGCCTTGCTAGCATCATTGTTGGTGAAGCCTTCTTCCGTCGTAAGACATTGCCATTTCAATTTTTAGCCGTCTTCTTTGGAGCGATTGCTTATCGTTTCATTTTAACCTTTGCGTTACAGTTTGGAGTTGGAGCAAGTGATTTAAATCTATTCTCTGCAATCCTAGTTGCACTTGCTATTTCTCTTCCTTATCTGAAGAAGAACAAAAAAAGGAGGGGTCAACATGCTTGATTTAAAAGATGTGAGTGTTACTTTCTATCCGGGTACCATTCATGAGCGAGTAGCACTTGATCAAGTTTGCTTGCATGTGGAAAAAGGTGATTTCATCAGTATTCTTGGGACAAACGGAGCAGGTAAGAGTACGTTGTTGAATGCCATTAGTGGAACCATTGCCATTGATGAGGGAAGTATTGAATTAGATTCTCAACAAATTGGCTATCTTCCTGAATACAAACGAGCAAAAGTCATTGGTCGCTTATTTCAAGATCCACTAAAAGGAACAGCACCAAACATGACCATTGAAGAAAACTTAGGCCTAGCCTATAGTCGAGGAAAGCGAACGACACTAAGTCGTGCCATTAAAAAAGGTGATCGCGAATTCTTCTACGAAAAATTGTCTGCTTTAAACTTAGGACTAGAACAACGCTTACAAACCAATGTTGGTTTACTATCTGGTGGACAACGTCAAGCTTTAACTTTGTTAATGGCAACTATTGTCACACCAAAATTGTTGTTGCTTGATGAACATACGGCAGCCCTTGATCCAAAGACGGCAAAACAAGTGATGGATATCACGGAGAAAATCGTAACGGAAAATCAAATCACAACGCTTATGATTACACACAATATGAAACAAGCGTTAGAATATGGAAATAAAACCATTATCTTAAACGAAGGAAAGATTGTGAAAGTCTTAGAAGGCGAAGAGCGAAAAAACACAAGCGTAGACGATTTATTAAAGATGTATGATTTTGTTTAAATAAGATAAAATTGATAGAAAAGAGCTTACATTTCTTATAAATATCACACAATTGATGATATTTATAAAAAAATAAGCTCTTATTTTTTGTATACGCTTCCATAAGTTAAAAAAATATAACAAAACATTCCAAAACACTGGAATTTTATGTGAAAAGCCTTTATACTTATACTATAGTAAATCCTAAAGGGGGGTTTCGAGATGAGACAAAATAACATGCTGGCTATGATCTTGGCCGGAGGACGAGGTACACGTCTGTATGCCTTGACGAAAAAGATCGCAAAACCTGCTGTTTACTTTGGGGGGAAATATCGTATTATCGATTTCCCATTAAGTAACTGCGCAAACTCAAACATCAACGTTGTTGGTGTGTTAACTCAGTATGAGAGTGTGCTATTAAACTCTTATGCGGCAGCTGGACAACGTTGGGGTCTAGATGCAAAAGATAGTGGTGTTTATGTATTGCCTCCACGCGAAAAAGATGGCGCTGCGTTCGACGTATATCGTGGAACTGCTGATGCAATTACACAAAACATTGACTTTATTGATAACCAGAACCCAGAATATGTTTTAATTCTTTCTGGTGACCACATCTATAAGATGGATTATTCAAAAATGCTTGCACATCACAAAGCTTGTGGAGCAGATGCAACCATCGCTGTTTTACCAGTACCTATGAAAGAAGCTAGCCGCTTCGGTATCATGAATACTGATGAATCAGACCGAATTATTGAATTCGAAGAAAAACCTGCTCAACCTAAGAGCAACTTAGCATCTATGGGTATTTATATCTTCAACTGGAAACTTTTACGTAAAATGTTAGTTGCAGATATGGATGATCCAAATAGTAACCATGACTTTGGTAAAGATATTATTCCTGCTTTATTAAATGATGGTAAACGCTTATTTGCTTGGCAGTTTAAAGGATATTGGAAAGACGTTGGAACTGTAGATTCATTGTGGGAAGCTAATATGGACCTATTAAGTACAAACAACGTATTAGATTTAAATGATCCAGACTGGAAAATTTATACTGAAGATGTCGCAACAGTTCCTCACTTTGTAGGACCAGATGGTAAAGTAAACAATGCTTATATCAACCAAGGTTGCTTAATCAACGGTGAAATTAACAACTCTGTATTATTCACAAATGTTAAAGTAGCTAAAGGTGCAAAAGTTAACGACGCTGTATTGATGCCAAACGTTGAAGTTGGCGAAGGTGCAGTTATTTATCGTGCCATCGTTGCTGAAGGTGTTAAAATTGATGCTGGTGCAGTAGTTGGTAGTCCTGACAGTGAAAGCATTGAACTTGTCAGCAAGAGAGTGAGAGGTGAATAATATGTGTAGAGCATTCGGAATTGTAAATTATGATGGACCAAATGTTAACGTAAAAGGAATGGAAGACTATCGTCCAGTCGCAGCGTTTTCATTCTTAGGTAGATATCGTATGATTGACTTCCCTATCTCAAATATGAGTAATAGTGGAATCAACCAAATTAAAGTGTTTGTAAAATCAAATCCTCGTTCTTTAATTGAACACTTAGGAACAGGACGTCATTACAACATTAACTCTAAACGTGGAAAACTTCATATCTTACCTGCTAAAAACATGGATGATGTTGATTTCTATAACAATGATATCAACTCATATATGTTCAATATGCAGCACATTGAAGAAGTGAACCAACCATATGTAATCTTAGCTCCATCACATATGGTATATCGTCAAGATTTCGCATCTTTATTAGAACAACACATCGAAAGTGGTTGTGACATCACAATGTTATATCAAAACATTGAAAATGCGAAAGATGCATTCGTAAATTGCGATATCGTTAATTTAAACAAACAAAAAGGTGTTCTTTCTTTAGAAAAGAACCGTGGTAGCAAAAACAAAGCAACTGTATCTCTAGAAACTTATGTAATGAAAAAAGACTTATTTATCACTTTAGTTAAAAAAGCTGCTAATGTGTCTTCATTATATTGGTTCCGTGATATTGTAAATGATGAAGTAGAAAACCTTGACATTCGTGGTGTTGCTCACCGTGGATTCGTTGCTTGTGCAAGTGACTTCAAGAGCTATTTCAACGCTAACATTGATTTATTAGACTATGATAAAGCAATGGAATTATTCAGCCCTACATGGCCAATCTACACTCGTACAAATGACTCTTGTCCAACTAAATATCATGAAAACGTTAATATCGTAAACAGCATGGTATCAAATGGTTGTGAAGTTGAAGGAGACATTGAAAACAGTGTTATCGGACGTGGTGTTGTTATTAAAAAAGGTGCTGTTATTAAAAACAGTGTGATCCTTCCAGGAGCTATGATTGGTGAAAATGTTCATATTGAAAATGTAGTAGTGGATAAAAAGGCTCACATCCTTCGCAAGAAAGATTTAATCGGACAGCCTGATCAACCACTGTACGTGAAAAGGAATGATAAAATCTAATGGCAAGAATATTAATGGTTGCATCTGAAGGTTTACCATTTATTAAAAGTGGTGGATTAGCAGATGTTGTGGGATCTCTTCCACAAGAACTTGTAAAAAAAGGACATGAAGTACGTGTTGTAATGCCTATGTACTTAAAAATTGCTCAGAAATTCCATGATGAAATGCAATTAGAAGCTCAATTTACAGTTTCTATTTCTTATCATGAAGTACCTGTCAATGTATGGAGTACAACTCGCAAAGATGTTAAATTTTACTTCGTAGAACACAAAGGATATTTCGAAAGAGATGGACTATATGGTTACATCGATGACGGAGAACGTTTCGCATACTTCCAAAAAGCTGTATTAGAAATGTTAAATCAATTAAATTACTTCCCAGAAATCATGCACTGTCATGACTGGCATACAGGAATGCTTCCTGCAATGTGCAAAGAAGGACATAGTTTTGATGAACGTTATCGTAATATCCGTTTCGTATATACTATTCATAACCTTGCATTCCAAGGAAACTTCGGTCCTGAAATGCTAGATTCTTGTTTAGGTCTTGATTATCGTATTTACGATAATGGTAACGTGCGTTATGATGGTGGAATCAGTTTCATGAAATCAGGTATCTTATACTCTGATAAAGTAACAACTGTATCTCCTTCATATTCACAAGAAATTTTAACTCCACAATATGGTGAACACATGGAAATGGTATTGAACTTACGTAAACATGACTTGTGGGGTATTACAAATGGTATTGATATTGAAATGTGGAATCCAATGACAGATCCAGATGTTCCATATCACTACAACAAAGTAAATGTTCAAAAAGAAAAGAAAGAAAACAAAATGGCTCTTCAAAAAGAGTTAGGTTTAAATGTTGATCCAAACGTGATGTTAGTGGGAGTTGTTTCTCGTTTAACATGGCAAAAAGGATTCTATCTAATGATGGAAAAATTATCTGAAATCTGTGGAATGCCTATTCAGTTAGCTGTATTAGGTAGTGGTGAAAGCAGCATCGAAGAAAAAATGCGTCAATTAGAAGAAGGAAACAAAGGTAAGATCGCATTCTACAACGGATATAGTGATTCTCTAGCTCACCGTATCTATGCAGCAAGTGACTTATTCTTAATGCCTTCATTATTTGAACCATGTGGAATTTCTCAATTAATCTCAATGCGCTATGGTACATTACCATTGGTTCGTGAAACAGGTGGTTTAGGAGACACAGTTACTCCATATAACGAATTTGACAAAACTGGAAATGGATTCAGTTTCGCAAATTATAACTCTGATGAAATGATTCAAGTAATGTATAATGCAATTGATGTTTACTACAATCGTCCAGAAGATTGGAAGACATTAGTTCGCAACGCAATGAATACGGATGTTAGCTGGGAAAAGAGTGCGGAAACATACTGCCAGTTATACAATCAATTACATCAATAAGATATTAAAAAGACAGCTTCGGCTGTCTTTTCTTATCGTCTTAATGCTTGTTTCACAAAGCCATCACAATCTTCTAGTAGTTGTTTTGCCTCATCATAACGATACGCTTTTTCTAACATCAGGATGGCAATCTTTGCGCTATGCTTGCAAGGTTCATAGATGGCTTTCACTTCTTCTATGCTTTTATGGGTAATCGTTTGTACGATGTTGATCCATCTTTGATATAACTTTTCATTGCTGACATCAACATCCACCATTAAGTTTTCATACACTTTACCAAGTCTAATCATGGTCGCTGTTGTAATCATATTACAAACCATCTTTTGTGATGTGCCTGCTTTTAAACGGGTAGACCCAGTCACAATTTCAGGACCATTCTCTAACTCAATCGGATAGTTTACATGACTCGATAATTCACTCTGTTTATTACAAACGACACAAGCGCTTTGTGCGCCAATTGTATTTGCATAATCGCAGGCTGCAATGACAAAGGGTGTTCTACCACTTGCAGCAAGTCCGATGACGATATCAGAAGTGTTAAGTTCTAACTCCTTCATAGCTTTTTGCCCTTCTTCATAGCTATCTTCTGCTTCTTCTTTGGCAAACATACCATTGCCTCCGGCAAGAATTCCAACAACACGACTTGGATCCATACCGAATGTTGGTGGACATTCCACCGCATCTAACATGCCGATTCTTCCACTTGTGCCAGCACCAACATAAATGATGCGACCACCTTGTTTCATCACATCAATGCATTTGTTAATCACTGCTTCAATAGAAGGTAGCTCGTTTCGTACTGCTTGTAGTACATAGGCATCTTGTCGATTCATCAAATCAATGATTTCATAAGTAGAACACTCATCAAGATGCATGCTTTCTTCATTTCTTTTTTCTGTTACTAAATGATCGAACATAATCAATCCCCTTTTCTTATAAGTACACTATAACATACTGAGCACATAAAAAAGATAGGGAATTGATGATTGACAATACGATTGCCTATGTTACTATATATTTGTTAGTGAAAAGGAGATTTTTGAATGATAAAAATAAAAGAAAATTGGTCTTTATTCATACCAGTGATTGTAATTTTGGTATCCATGCTTGCGCTACCTTGGCTTCCAAGTGGCATTCCATTAGAAACGCACGCGAACGGGGAAGTTGGTCTTGTTGCACCAAAATTGCTTGTGATCTTGATTTTACCTTTGCTTCAATATGTAATTATATTTTACAACTGGCAAAGACGAAATCGTGTGCAAACAATCACAATCTTATTGTTTGTTAGCCTTGCACAATTGATTTTAATTGGATTTTTACTTACTAGATAAACTTCTGCTGGTTTTATGATAAATTCTTTCCATATTGTGTTGACTTAACGTTGTTATATCATTATAATAGTAAAAAATTATAAATTGGAAAGTTTATGATTTACGAAAAAAAAGGAGATGTAATTTATGGCGTATTATTTTGAAGAACCTTCTCGTACATTTAGCGAATACCTATTAGTTCCAGGTTATTCTAGTTCTGAATGTATACCTGCAAAAGTCTCATTGAAGACTCCATTAGTAAAATTTAAAAAAGGCGAAGAACCAGCGATTTCATTAAATATTCCTATGGTTTCAGCAATCATGCAATCTGTATCTGGTGAACGCATGGCATGTGCATTAGCTAGAGAAGGAGGTCTATCATTTATTTATGGATCTCAAAGTATTGAAGACGAAGCTGCTATGGTCAGAAGAGTAAAAATGACAAAAGCTGGTTTTGTATATAGTGACTCTAACGTTTCTCCAGAATCTACATTACAAGATGTAATGGATTTAAAAGAAGAAACAGGTCATGCTACAATGGCAGTAACAGAAGATGGAACTGCTGAAGGAAAACTTGTTGGTATTATCACAAGTCGTGACTACCGTACTTCTCGTATGGATCCGTCTACAAAAGTTAGTACTTTCATGACTCCATTTGAAAAATTAATCTATGCGAAAGATGGATGTACATTATCTGAAGCAAATGATTTAATCTGGGAACACAAATTAAATCAATTACCAATCATTGATGATGAACAACACTTAAAAGCATTTGTATTCCGCAAAGATTACGACTCACATAAAGAACATCCAGATGAATTATTAGATGGACATAAACGTTATGCAGTTGGTGCTGGTATCAACACAAGAGACTTTGCTGAACGTGTTCCTGCTTTAGTTGAAGCTGGTGCAGATGCATTATGTATTGACTCAAGTGAAGGATTCAGCGAATGGCAAGCAATCACTTTAAAATGGATCCGTGAACATTACGGAGACAGCGTTAAAGTTGGTGCTGGTAACGTTGTTGATGCAGAAGGTTTCCGTTTCTTAGCTGAAGCTGGAGCAGACTTCATCAAAATCGGTATCGGTGGAGGAAGTATCTGTATCACTCGTGAACAAAAAGGTATCGGACGTGGACAGGCTACTGCTACAATCGAAGTTGCGAAAGCTCGTGATGAATATTATAAAGAAACTGGAATCTATATTCCAATCTGTAGTGATGGTGGAATCGTTCATGACTATCACATCACTTTAGCATTAGCTATGGGAGCAGACTTTGTAATGTTAGGACGTTATTTCTCTCGTTTCGAAGAATCTCCAACTAAAAAAGTTACAATCAACGGTACTTACATGAAAGAGTACTGGGGAGAAGGAAGTGCAAGAGCACGTAACTGGCAACGTTATGATATGGGTGGAAACAAAAAACTTTCATTCGTAGAAGGTGTTGACTCTTATGTACCATATGCTGGAGCATTAAAAGACAATGTTGATTTAACATTAAGCAAAGTAAAACACACAATGTGTAACTGTGGTGCTTTAACAATTCCTGAATTACAAGAAAAAGCACGTATTACTTTAGTTTCATCTACTTCAATCGTTGAAGGTGGAGCTCATGACGTTGTTGTTAAAGACAATACAATTGATGCAAAAGTAAAATAAAAAATAGAAATGAAGAATACTCTGAACGAGTATTCTTTTTTTCGTAGACAATTCCTTAAAATCATACATTTAATTGTGATTTTATTAGCAAAAACCCAATTTATAATTTACGAAAAAGATTTCAAGTGATATAATAAACTCGATACATAAGGAGGATTTATTATGGCAAAAAGAACTGTAAAAGACTTAGAAGTTTCTGGAAAAAAAGTCATCGTACGTTGCGACTTTAACGTACCTCGTAAAGACGGTGTGATCACTGATGACAACCGTGTTGTTATGGCATTACCTACAATCAAATATTTAGTTGAAAATAACGCAAAAGTTATTTTAATGTCTCACTTAGGAAAAGTAAAAACTGAAGAAGACAAAGCAAAAAATAACTTAGAATGTGTAGCTGTTCGTTTACAGGAATTATTACCTGATACAAAAGTTACATTCTGCCCTGTAACTCGTGGAGCTGAATTAGAAGAAGCAGTTGCTGCATTAAAAGACGGAGAAATCGTATTAATGCAAAACACTCGTTACGAAAAAGGTGAAAGCAAAAACGATCCTGAATTAGGTGCTTATTGGGCTAGCTTAGGTGATATCTTCGTTGAAGATGCATTTGGATCAGTTCACCGTGCTCACGCTTCTACAGTTGGAATCCCAACAAATATCAAAGAAAATGCTGTTGGTTTCTTAGTAGAAAAAGAAGTTGTTATGCTTGGAAAAGCTGTTGATGAACCAGCACATCCATTTGTTGCTATCATCGGTGGATCAAAAGTTTCAAGTAAAATCGACGTTGTTGACAACTTATTGAAAAAAGCTGATAAAGTTATCATCGGTGGTGGAATGGCTTATACATTCTCTAAAGCTGTTGGTGGTTCAATCGGTACTTCATTAGTTGAAGATGACAAATTAGAATTAGCAAAAGAATACTTAGAAAAAGCTGGAGATAAATTAGTATTACCAATCGATAACGTAATCGCTGATGCATTCTCTGAAGATGCAAATACTAACGTAGCTAACGCTGGTGAAATTCCTGAAGGATGGATGGGATTAGACATCGGACCTAAATCTGTTGAATTATTCAAAGAAACTTTAGCTGGTGCTAAAACTGTTGTATGGAATGGACCTATGGGTGTATTCGAAATGAAGAAATTCGCTAAAGGTACTGAAGAAGTATGTAAAGCAATCTCTGAATTAGATGGAGCTATCACTGTAATCGGTGGTGGAGACTCAGCTGCTGCTGCTAAACAATTAGGATACGCTGACAAATTCTCTCACGTATCTACAGGTGGTGGAGCATCACTAGAATACATGGAAGGTAAAACTTTACCAGGAATCGCTATTATTAGTGAAAAATAAGGAGAAATAAATAAAATGAGAAAACCTATTATTGTTGGAAACTGGAAAATGAACAAAAACAACGCTGAAACAAAAGCATTCTTTGCTGCTGTTGATGGTGTTGCTGCTAGCGAAAACGCTACTTATGGAATCGGATGTCCATTCACTGATTTAAGAACTGCTTTAGACGGAGCTAAAAACTTAATCGTTGCTGCTGAAAACTGCCACTTCGAAGATGCTGGAGCTTTCACTGGTGAAGTATCTGTTCCTATGTTACAAGAAATGGGAGTTAAATACTGCATCATCGGTCACTCAGAACGTCGTGCAATGTTCGGAGATACTGACGAAACAGTTAACAAAAAAGCAAAACGTTTAATCGATGCTGACATCACTCCAATCTTATGTATTGGTGAAACAGAAGCTCAATACGATGCTGGAGAAACTGAAAAAGTTATCCGTGAACAATTAACTGGATCATTAGCAAACTTATGTCCAAAATGTGTTGCTAACATCGTTATCGCTTACGAACCAATCTGGGCTATCGGTACTGGAAAATCAGCTACTAAAGAAGATGCTCAAAACTGCTGTGCAATCGTACGTGACCAAGTTCGTGTTATGTATGGTGATGACGCTGCTAACAGTGTTCGTGTACAATATGGTGGATCAGTTAAACCTAACAACATCGTTGAATACATGGCTTGCCCAGACATCGATGGTGCTTTAATTGGTGGTGCTAGCTTAAAAGAAGATAGCTTCATCGAAATCATCGAAAAAACTAAATAGTTTAAACGATATTCATTAGAAGTGGAGAAATCCACTTCTTTTTTTTATTCCTTTATATGGTTTAGATATGTAACGTTTCTTCAAATTATAACAAAAAAACAAAGAAAGTAAGCGGTTTGTATGGGATATTTGTACGATTCATGGTATGATTTATACAATAAAGGAGGAAAAGAAGATGCATAAAATTTCAAAGATTATTCTTAGTTTGTGCATGGTCTTATCAATGGTAATTGGAAATTTTCCATTTGCTGAAGTTGCGAGTGCAAAACAAGTGAAGACAAACATAGCTCCTCAAGCTACGTTTTCAGTTGATAGCAACGACGAAGGCAAAGGCGCTTTAAATGATGAAGACCGAACAAATGATTGGCAATTTAAACAAGCGTTTAAAGATATTGTCAACAAAACGATTACGATCCGTGCGAAATTAGAAACAGGATCAAACGTAAACGAAGTTAAAGTATATTTAGGATCTAGCGATTGGCAGGATACGCAGGTAGATGTGGAAGTCACATATGCTCAAAATGGTATCACAAGTGATATGCTAAAATTTGGTAATAAACAAACAGCTACATTAGGTAGCGTTGTCACAATTTCACAGGAACAAGCAGTTTCTGCTACTGATATTTATGTGACAATTAGCAATCCTAGATTCTTACCAGGGGCTACACACACAGACTTTACATTGTGGCCATCTGTAAAAGAAGTAGAAATCTATGCAATGCAAGAAGTTAAATTGTCAAATTATAACAACATTGCATCACAAGCTACAATCACAACAGATGGACAAGAAAGCCATACAGATGGAAAAGCAAACTTAGTGGATAACAATCCAAATACGTTGTATAAATTCCATGATGCAAAATTAACAGAAGAAAAATATATCTTATTAACATTTGATGACATAAGAAATATGGATGCATGTACAATGATGTTTGAACATGTTGATCAAGAACCATATGCTTACCAATTTGTTTTCAGTATTAAGGGTGTTAAAGAAGATGGAACAGAAGTATTATTAGTTGATCATCAAACAGGAAATCGTACAGATAAATTTGAATTGGATTATAAGTTTACAGAAGGAGCTTATAAAGCAATTAAGATTATCATGCATGAAACAAAAAACAATGTTGGTGATGGTATTGGATGGCCAGCAATTGCTGAATTTAGAGTATTTGGTAGTGAAGTGGAAGTAAGAGATGACGAAAGTATCGCATTCCAAAAACCAGTTCATACAAATATGAATCGTTTAGTATCAGGAAACATTGTTGATGGAAGCACAAAGAGCTTGTGGTCAGCAAACTTATATCCATCTTATGCAGATATCGATTTAGAAGCTAATTACTATTTAGATGAAGTACAAGTGTTTACACCTGCTCAAGGATATTCACAATATACAATCTATACAAGTATGAATGGTAGAGACTTCACAAAACTTGCTGAAAAGACAGGTACTGAATCTTGTGGAGAAAAAGGAGAATCTTATCCTGCAAAAGGTGTAGAAGCTCGTTATGTTCGTGTTTATGTCACTTACAATTCAGAAAGTGCAAACACTGTATTAAATGAAGTTCGTGTTTTAGGACAACCTTCAAATACAGAATTACAACCATTGCCTGCAATTGATGTGAAACCATTCAATGAAACAGAATATGCAAATGTAGTCTATTCAGATGATGAAACAGTGAAAGAAGTACAAGGCATTGTAGAACGTCGTTTAGGAAAAGATTATATCAATTGGTTTACATTTGAAGTAGCAGCTCCTGCAGCAAATGGATATGATTATTTTGAATTAAGTAGTCAAAATGGTAAAGTACACATCAAAGGTAACGATGGTGTCTCTTTGGCAACTGGATTAAACTACTACTTAAAATATGAATGCAATGTGAATATTTCTCAGGTTGGTGATCAAGTCACAATGCCTAAAGAAATCAAATTACCTGCACAAAGCGTTCGTAAAGAAACAAAAGCAAAAGTACGTTATGCATATAACTACTGTACATTATCTTATTCTATGCCTTTCTATGGACAAGATGAATGGCGTGCAGAATTAGACTGGTTAGCATTAAACGGTGTTAATGTTGTTCTTGATGCAACTGCTCAAGAAGAAGTATGGCGTCGTTTCTTAGGTAAACTTGATTATACACATGCAGATAGCAAAGACTTCATCGCAGGTCCTGCTTACTATGCATGGGCATATATGGCAAACTTATCAGGATTTGGTGGACCAATCCACGATTCTTGGTTTAAAGAACGTACAGAATTAGCTCGTAAAAATCATGTATCAATGCGTAAATTAGGTATGGAACCAGTATTACAAGGATATAGTGGAATGATTCCAAACGATTTAGCAGAACATGATGCATCTGCAGCAAAAGACATCATTAAACAAGGTAAATGGTGTGACTTCCAACGTCCAGATATGTTAAAAACAGATACTGCAACTTATCAACGTTATGCAAAATTATTCTATGAATCACAACAAGAAGTTTATGGTGATGGTGTCTACTTTGCCACTGACCCATTCCATGAAGGTGGAAACACTGGTGGTATGAGCCCTAGAGTAATCGCTAAAGAAGTTGTGGAAACAATGATGAAACACAATGGTAATGATGCAGTTTGGATCATTCAATCTTGGCAAGGAAATCCATCAAGTGAATTATTAGCAGGACTTGAAGGACACAGAGAAAATGCATTAGTCCTAGACTTATATGCAGAAAAAACTCCTCACTATAATGAATATGGTGGTGGATCTTATGGATACAAAGCAGAATTCGATGGTACTCCATGGACATTCTGTATGTTAAATAACTTTGGTGGTCGTTTAGGTTTACATGGTCACTTAGATAACTTAGCAAACAATATCCCAGAAGTATTCAATACAAAACAACATATCGCAGGTATCGGTATTACTCCAGAAGCAAGCGTAAATAACCCATTATTATACGATTACTTCTTTGAAATCATTTGGCAAGATGATGCAAACAACATGAAAGTTGTAGAATTAGACCCATGGTTAGAAGATTATGCAACTCGTCGTTATGGTGCTGTTAGCAAATCTAGTCAAGATGCATTAAAGATTTTAAAAGACACTGTTTATAAAGCAAGTTTAAACAACCGTGGACAAGGTGCTCCAGAATCTGTAGTCAATGCACGCCCTCAGTTCGATATCGGTGCTGCATCTACATGGGGTAACTCAGTGATTGGTTATGACAAAGGCTTATTAGAAGAAGCTGCTCGTTTATTACTTGAAGATTACAATACATTAAAAGGTAGCGAAGGTTATCGTTATGATGTTGCGACTGTTTTAGAACAGGTTTTAAGTAATACTGCACAAAATCAATTACGTGTGATGAAGAAGAGCTTTGAAAGCCGTGATGTGGATAAATTCCGCGAAGAAAGTTCTAAATTCTTAGCAATTATTGATAACATGGAAAAAGTTACTAGCACAAGTAAATACTACATGTTAGGTAACTGGGTAAATCAAGCAAAACGTTTAGCTATGAATGCAGATGATTTTGCGAAAGATATTTATGAATTAAATGCAAAAGCATTAATTACTACTTGGGGTGCTTTCAACCAAGCAAATACAGGTGGTTTACATGATTACTCTAACCGTCAATGGTCTGGATTATTAAACGACTTCTATAAAGCTCGTTGGCAAATCTTCATTGACAACCGCATCAAAGAATTACAAGGACAAAGCGCACAAGATCCAAACTGGTTTGCATGGGAATGGACATGGGCTAGAGGAAAAGATGAATATTCTGATACTCCAGTCAATCGTGATTTACATGCAATCGGAAACGATATCTTAACAAACTTTAGTTCTTTCAACCCTGCTACAAAAGCAGATCATGACCTTCCATTAGAAGGAATTACGGTTACAACTGGAAGCTACCAACCAGGAAATGCAACAGAAGGTGATCCAAACTATGTATTGGATAATAATCCAGATACATTATGGCATACAGCTTGGTCTGGTTCTCCTCGTGATCAACATTATCTAGAATTCACATTGCCTCAAAATACAGTTGTTAGTGCAATTCGTTATTTACCTCGTGGTGGAAACAATGGTTCTATTAAATCTTATCGTGTATTAGTTCGTGAAAACGTAAGTGATGAATGGACAGTTGCAATCGCAGATGGTAAATTAGATTACACAAATGCTGAATGGCAAGTTCTTCCATTTGATGGAAACAAAGAATACAACGCAAAACAAATTCGTTTTGAAGTAACGGATGCATATTCAACAAACTCAACATTATTTGCTGCTGCTCGTGAAATCCGTTTCATGGAAAGTAAATTAGCTAAATTAAATGCTACTTTAGAACAAGCAAATAGCGTACAAGCAAATGAATATACAAAAGATACTTATGATGTATTCAAAGCAGTTTTAGACACAGCGAAAACAATGACAAACAACAATACACAAGTAGAAGTTGATACAATCAATAAAGATTTACAAACAGCTATGAGTGCATTAGTAAAACGTGGTAATACAGCCGCATTACAAAGCGTCGTAGAAGCAAACAGCAACCTTGTTCGTGATGACTATGCAGTTAGTGATGAACAATGGATTGCATTTACACAAGCTCTTGATGCTGCAAAAGCATATGTACAAGATAACAGCAATGCAACACAAGCAGATGTTGATGATGCGAAAGCTACATTAGAAGCACAAGTTGCCTTCTTACAAGCAAATCGTAGTGATTTAGCTTTAACAACATATTCTTTAAGCATGGCTGGAAACATCTCTATGAACTTCTACTTTGAAGTGAAAGATCGTGCATTTGAAGATCAAAGTGCAACCATCACACTTACAAAAGAAAACAAAGATCCAGAAACATTCTTATTGAAAGATCTTCCTGTAAGAGAATACAAAGGAAAACAACTATACCATGTATCTGCTCATATGACTGCTCGTGAAATGAAAGATTTCGTAGCCGTATCAGCAAACGTAAATGGTAAATCTTATGACTTTGGTTCTTATTGTGTACAAGACTATGCAAAAGAATTATTAGCTGGTAACTACTCTGATCAAGCAAAAGAAGCAGTTCGTACAATGTTGAACTATGGTGCAAGCGCACAAACATACTTCAACTACAAACCAACAACACTTGCGAATGATATTCTTGACGAAAGTCAAAAAGTTGTAAACGTTGATCCAAGCGTATTCAACCAATATCAAACAGTGAAGAGTGGAGCTTTAACAAACCTTACTTATAAAGGAACTACCTTAGTGTTAGAATCAGAAACGAAGATGTCACACTACTTCACATTAGAAGCTGGAGCATCAATTACTGATTACACATTTAAAGTGGATAACAAAGTTGTAAGCGCAAATAAAAAAGCAGGAGAAGAAAATCTATACTATGTAGATGTCACAAACATCGTAGCGAAAGATTTAAATCGTGCTTATACATTAACCGTTACAAAAGGTGAAGAAACACAAACAATCACATGCTGTGCATTAGCATATGGTAAAGTGGTTTATGAACAAGATAAACCAGAAAACTTAAAACGCGTGATGAATGCAATTTATGCTTATCATCAAGCAGCAGTTGCTTATGCAGAATCTGTAAAATAAGCAAAGCTTACTAAGGACTTCGCAAGAAGTCCTTTTTCTTATGCAAATAGATTCATTTTACAATTACCTAGCTATCTGTTATACTATTGTATATTTTAAGGAGGTACTCCCTATGTTAGGATTTGATTTTCAACAATTATTACATGATATGATTTATTTGATACCAGCCGTTGCGATTGCTTTAAGTTGCCATGAATTTGCACATGCCTATGTATCTTATAAATTAGGTGATTATACACAGAAGGCAAATGGTCGATTAACACTAAATCCATTAAAGCATTTAGATCCTATGGGAACGCTTTGCTTGATCTTATTTAAGTTTGGTTGGGCAAAACCAGTAGAAGTGGATCCCTATAATTATAAAGATAAAAAAGAAGGGATGATTCTAGTGGCACTTGCGGGGCCATTGATGAACTTATTACTTGGTTTCTTATTCACACTTCTTTATATGTTCTTAATCAAAGGAGCATTTACAAATGGTAGTGTTTCAGAACTTCGCTTATATTTGATCACACTTGCTTCAACAACGTCAGTGATTAACATTGGTCTTGGTGTGTTTAACTTAATTCCACTTCCACCATTAGATGGTTCAAAAGTGTTATTAGGAATCTTAAAAGAAGAAACATACTTTAAGTTGATGCAATATGAACAGGTCTTATCATTCTTACTAATTGGCATGTTAGTGTTTGGTATTTTAGATGGACCTTTATTCTATGTACGTGATGCATTTATCAATTGTTTCACGACAGTGAGTATGCATTTATTAGGAATGGCTTAGCCATTCCTTTTTTTATACTTTATTAATAATGTATAGTTATAAAAAGACAACTTCCGCAAAGTAAAAAATTTACATTAATTATGTAATAAAAATGAAAATAATGTAAAAATATGTATGAAAGGGCTTGCAAAAAAGTTTCGATGATGTATAATGGAACTAACAATTTCAAAGATACACTTTGAAGTAGAGGGAAAACATAAGAAAAGGAGAAATTTGTTATGAGAAATTCGAGTAGAAAATTATGGGCCATGGCGCTTGTATCTGCAATGACACTTACAACATTAGCAGGCTGTGGTGATTCGGGAAAAGCCGGTGGTGGCGATGTGTTAAAATGGGGAGTTAACTACGAACAATCTGGTTCTGCAGTTGCTTATGGTACTAGCCATGTGGAAGCAATCAAATTAGCAGTAAAAGAAATCAACGACGCTGGAGGGGTAAAAGTCGGCGATACAATGAAGAAAATTGAATTAGATATCAAAGATAATAAAACGGATGATACGGAAATGCCTCAAGTTTATAATACGTTAGTGGAAAATGGTAATACCGTCATCTTAGGACCTGCAACATCAGGACTTACAAAACAAGCGTTTGCTTTATCTGTAGAAAATGCAATTCCTACAATTTCCGCATCCGCTACAGATGATACAGTTACTTATCAAGCTGATGGAAGCGTTCATCCTTATGGATTCAAGATTTGTTATTCGGATTCCTTCCAAGGAAATGCAATTGCCAAAGTTGCCATGGATAAAGGATTTAAAAACATTGTTGTATTTACAGACAACTCAAGTGATTATTCTAAAGGTTTAACAAAAGTCTTTACAGACAAATATACAAAAGCAGGTGGAAACATCGTATCTGTTGAAAACTACCAAAAAGGAGATAAAGAATTTACTTCTCTATTAACAAAAATTAAAAATGAAAACTATGATGCATTATTCGTTTCTGGTTACTATGACGAAGCAAGTCAAATTGTGAAACAAGCACGTGAAATGGGAATCGATAAAGTCATTTTAGGTCCTGATGGATTTGACTCACCTAAATTATTAGAAGTAGCTGGTCCTAAAGCATTAAACAATGTATTCTTTACAACTCACTTCTCATTAAAAGAAGACAATGAAAAAATTACAAAATTCTTGAAATTATACAAAGATGAGTATGGTAAAGATCCCGACACATTCGCAGCATTAGGATATGACTTAGTTTATTTCGTAAAAGCAGCGACAGAAAAAGCGGGAACAGACGATCCTGAAACAGTAACTGCTACAATGGCAGAAATGAAAGATTTCACTGGTGTTACCGGAACATTCTCTATGGATAAGAATCATACACCTATTAAATCAATCAAGTTAGTAGAATTAAAAGATGGTAAACAAGTATCTGTAGAAAATGTTGATGTATCTAAATAAGGAAAGAAGAACATTTAGGAAACATTCAAAATAAGGTGAAAGATAACTTTCACCTTATCTTTTTATAAAGAAAGGGGAATATGTATGACAATCTTTCTACAACAATTAATTAATGGTCTATCGGTTGGAAGTATCTTTGCATTAATTGCATTAGGATACACGATGGTATATGGAATTATCAAGCTGATTAACTTTGCACATGGTGACATTTATATGTTAGGTGCATACACTGGATTTATTGTATCCACAACACTAGGACTTGGATTTTTACCAACACTAGTCATCTCAATGATCGTATGTATGGTTGCAGGGGTATTAATTGAAAAAATTGCTTATAAACCATTGCGCCATGCCTCACGTATCACCTCTTTAATCACAGCCATTGGTGTTTCATTATTCTTAGAATATGCCATGGTCTATGTGATGGGACCAAACATTCGTACGTATCCTTCAGACTTCTTCCCAAAAGAAGTATATAACTTTGCTGGCTTACAAATTAGTAATCATCAAATCTTAATCTTTGTGACATCTATCATTTTGATGCTTGCTTTACAATTCATCGTTAAGAAAACAAAGATGGGAAAAGCGATGCGTGCGGTTTCTACAGATCCTGATGCTGCTGCTTTAATGGGAATCAATGTCAATAATACAATTTCATTCACATTCGCATTAGGTAGTGCATTAGCTGGAGCAGCTGGTGTTATGATCGGTGTTTATTATAATTCCATTGATCCATTGATGGGTATGATTCCAGGCTTAAAAGCATTTATCGCCGCCGTATTTGGTGGTATTGGAATTATTCCAGGTGCGATGCTTGGTGGAGAAGCCATTGGTATTTTAGAAACAATGGCAAGTGGATATGGTTTATCCATGGTCAAAGATGCAGTTGTTTACTTAATTTTAATCATTATCCTAATTATCAAACCAGCAGGTTTATTAGGAAAGAATACAAAGGAAAAAGTATAGGAGGTAGCACATATGAAGAGTCAATTCACAAAACGAAATCTCATCTGGACGATCGTTGTCTGTGTGATTTTTAGCATCATTCAAGTTGCTATCTCAACGAGAATGATTTCTAATACGTATCAAGTTGCTTTGATTACGGTTGGTATCAATATTATCCTTGCCCTAGGATTAAACTTAATCATCGGTTTTACTGGTCAATTCTCTTTAGGACATGCAGGATTTATGTCCATTGGTGCTTATGCTTGTGCCATCGTTTTAAAACAGATGCCAAACATGAGTGGTTTATTCTTAGGAATGCTTGTTGGTATCTTATTGACAAGTGTGGTTGCTTTAATCGTTGCAATTCCTACCCTTCGTTTACGTGGTGACTACTTAGCCATCGCAACTCTAGGATTTGCAGAAATGATTCGTATCGTCATTCAAAACTTAGAGATTACAGGTGGACCTGCAGGATTAAGCAATATTCCAAAGCTTACCACATTTCCACTTGTCTTCGCCTTTATTGTCATTGCCATCTTGATCATTCATAATTTTATCAGGTCAAGTCATGGACGTGCTTGTGTCTCTGTTCGTGAAGATGAAATTGCAAGTGAATCCATGGGTGTCAATACAACCAAATATAAAACCGTTGCATTCGTCATCGGTGCAGCTCTTGCATCGATTGCAGGATCCTTATTTGCTTCTTATTTCTATGTATTAAAACCAACAACTTTCGGCTTTATGAAATCTATTGATATCTTAGTCATTGTTGTCTTTGGTGGTATGGGTAGTTTATCAGGAAGTATCTTATCTGCATTTGTACTTGGAATTATCAATCTTGTATTCCAAAGCTATGCAGAAATTCGTATGATTCTTTATGCACTCGCAATCATTGTGATCATGGTTTATCGACCTAAAGGATTGTTTGGAAATAAAGAAGTCATGGACTTCTTGCCTAAAAAATGGCAGAAGCCAAAGGAGGTAGAGTAAGATGCCTTTATTAACTGTAAAAAAATTGACCAAGAATTTTGATGGTCTTTGTGCAAATAGTAATATTAATATGGAAATCAACGAAGGTGAATTAGTTGGTTTAATCGGACCTAACGGTGCTGGTAAAACAACATTATTCAATATGTTGACTGGTGTTTATGTGCCAAGTGATGGAACGATTGAGTTTCAAAATGGAAATGATACTGTTTTATTAAATGGAATCAAACCCTATCGCATCACGGCTTTAGGACTAGCAAGAACGTTTCAAAACATTCGCTTGTTTAAGGGAATGAGTGTATTAGATAATGTCTTAATTGCGATGAATAAAGATGTGGACTATGGTATTGTATCTGCTATTCTTCGCTTGCCTGTCTTTTATAAGAGTGAGCGCATGATGAAACAAAAAGCGATGAAGTTATTAAAAATCTTCCATCTAGAAGATAAAAAAGATGAACTTGCAAGCAATCTTCCATATGGAGAACAACGTCGTTTAGAGATTGCTCGTGCTATGGCTACGAATCCGAAGTTATTATTCTTAGATGAGCCAGCAGCGGGGATGAATCCACAAGAAACACAAGAATTAACAGAATTAATTCGTTTTATTCGTGATGAATTTAAAATCAGTATTTTATTAATTGAACATGATATGTCATTGGTTATGAATCTATGTGAAAAAATTTATGTATTAGATTATGGTAAAGTCATTGCCTCTGGTGTACCAGAAGAAATCAAATCCAATAAAAGGGTAATTGAAGCCTACCTTGGTGAGGAGGTATAACATGTTACAGATCAAAAATTTAAATATTAAATATGGTGCCATCCATGCCGTGAAAGGAATTGACATGGAAGTAAACGAAGGGGAAATCGTTACGCTTATTGGAGCAAATGGTGCAGGAAAAACAAGTATTCTTAAAGCGTTGTCAGGGTTATTAAAACCAACGGAGGGAGAAATCATCTACAATGGTGTCGTTTTGAATAAGAAGAGCCCACAAGAAATTATGAAGGTTGGTATTTCTCATGTACCAGAAGGACGTCATATTTTCCCAGATATGACCGTATTAGAAAACTTAGAATTAGGTGCTTATCGAAGAAAGGATAAAGCTGGTATTAAACAAGATTTACAAGCGATTTACGAGCGATTTCCAATCTTGAAGGAACGTAGTAAACAAGCAGCCGGAACGCTTTCTGGAGGCGAGCAACAGATGCTTGCGATGGGGCGTGCGTTAATGGCGCAACCAAAAATTTTATTACTAGATGAACCAAGTATGGGACTTGCTCCTATTTTAGTAAAAGAAATCTTCCGCATTATTGAAGACATTAATGCGAAAGGAACAACCATCTTATTAGTAGAACAAAATGCACGTATGGCATTATCGATTGCTGATCGTGCCTATGTTATGGAAACTGGAAAAATTGTCATGAGTGGCAGTGGTGAAGAACTTGCTGCAAGTGAGAGAATTCAGAAAGCATATTTAGGAGGATAAGATATGTACGTAAAGAATAGAATGACTAAAAATCCAATTTGCATTGATGTGAATGCAAAAATTAGTGACGTCGTTGATGTGATGAATGAGCACCACTTACATCGTTTACCTGTTGTGAAAGGGAAAAAATTAGCTGGACTTGTAACAGAGAGCATGATTAGTAAAAAAGGCGCGTTTAGTTCTACAAGCTTAAGCATTTATGAATTAAACTACTTGTTATCAAAGACTAGTGTAGATGCCATCATGGTAAAAGATGTCATCACCATTCATGAAGATCGTTATTTAGAAGATGCAGCCTTATTGATGTTTAAACACGATATCGGCTGTTTACCAGTTGTGAATGATGATAATGACATTGTTGGTATTTTAACAAGTAATGATGTCTTAAGTAGCTTCTTAGACATCTTAGGCTATCGCACTAGTGGAAGTCGTGTTTGTATTGAAGTGAAAGATGAAATTGGAACCATTGGTGACATCAGTAAAATTTTTGTGGATAACAACTGTAACATCTCACATTTAGGTGTTTATAACCAACACAATGGCTATTCTGATATAATCTTCCGTATTGATACCTTACAAACGGATCAATTAGCAAAAGATCTTGAAGCAAATGGCTATAAAGTATTAAATATCACAAAAAACCCTGCATAAGGGTTTTTTTTCTGACACTTTTTCGTCTTTTCATCGTATGAAAGGGTGTCATAATTCTATGAAAATAAAATTTCTAAATAATAAATGAGTAATAGAAAAGTTTTTGTTTATAGTTTTTAGTGTACTAGAAATATTCATACTATTATGATAGTATAAATATAATTGTTCAGATAGGAGGAATGTTATATGAATTATGTATTAAAACATTTTGACACGCCACTATTGACGTTTGAACTTATAGAAGATTTTGATGTCTCAACAGTTCATATTCTAACTATAAATGAAGAATATAGATATCTATTACCATTAAACTTAGAGGTGACTGATACAGGTTTGGGAAAATGGATTAAGCATAGAAATGTGCCAAGAAATCGCGCATATGTAGGAAGACTGTTAGATACATTAGGATTAAGTTTTAGTAGACCTATGGGTATCATTAAAGTTTCTAAAGGATTATCTCTAAATGATTGTTATTGGATTGTTGAAGAAAATTTTGAAGGAAATTTTGATGATTATAATCTATATGAAAATAGATTTAATCAAGCCATTGGATTAATTGCATTTACAGGATATGGTAGCAAAAATAAAGCCTCCTTTGCGTCATGTCCGGAATTTACAACAAATGGAATGTTACCAAAATGTTGGAGAAGAAAGAATAAAGTTGTACAACTTTTTAAAGGTGGTACTGTTGGAGCTTCTAATCTTGGCAATGAACCATATTCTGAATTTTATGCTAGTAAAATTGGTCAAGAAATGGGTGTGAATTGCATTTCTTATAATTTGTCTAAATGGAAGGAAACACTGTGCTCAACTTGTGATTTGTTTACAAGTAAAGATGTGTCTTTTGTGCCAGTAGGAGATATTGTTAAAGAAGGAGGAATACGAGCAGTTTACCACTATTATGAAGAATTAGGTCCTGAATTTGTAAAAGCCTTTAAAGAAATGTTAGTTTTTGATGCTGTTATATGCAATACTGATCGTCATTTTGGTAATTTTGGGTTCTTGATAGATAATCATACGAACCAAATCATTGCACCTGCTCCTTTGTTTGACCATGGGAATTCATTGTTTAATGAGGCTTTTGAAGCAGATTTAGAATCATATGAGACTTTAAGTGCGTATGCTGATAATCGTTTACCTAAAGTATATGATGACTTTATAGGAGCTGCCAAACAATGTTTAACGCCAGAGTTAAGACAAGGTCTAAGACATTTATTAAATTATAGAATACCTAGACATTCTCGTTATAACTTAGACAAAAAACGTTTGAAATATATTGAAAAGATTATTCATGATCGAGCAAGCAAAATATTAAGTGGTAATGAGTAGGCTGGGTATTATTAAATATGATATGCTAAAAAGAAATTAAAGAAACATATTTGGTTTTTTAAAAAAATTATTATTTTCTAGAAAAAATAGAGATTAATAATTTTTTATGTATATTGCATGAAAGATGTTTCATACCAAAAAATCATCAATAATTTAAAAAGGCTATTCCAAGGGCTTTTATTAAATGTAAATTTACATTTGTAAAATAATATTAAAATGTTAGTTTGATATTAAAAATTCTTTTTAAAATTTTATCGATAGCAAAGGATTATTCTGTTTGCAATCCGCGGAATATTCATTTATAATCTTGTAAGTAGATAGGGAGGAATTGGGCATGAATATTATCAAAAGAAGCGGTAAGGAAGTTACGTTTGATGCATCTAAGATTGAAGATGCTGTTCGTAAGGCAAATGCAAGTGTAACCCACATTTACCAAATGGAAGAATCTCAAATTAAAGAAATCGTCAATAACGTAACAGTTTATTGTGAAAATATTAATCGTAGTGCATCTGTTGAAGAAATTCAAGATAAAGTAGAAGAAGAAATTATGAAACAAGCTGCTTTTAAAGTAGCAAATAATTATATTACATATCGATACAAAAGAGAATTGGTACGTAAGTCAAATTCAACAGATAAACAAATCTTAAGTCTTTTAGAGTTTGAAAATGAAGATGTTGCACAGGAAAACTCAAATAAGAATCCTACAATTTCAAGTGTACAGCGTGATTACATGGCAGGAGAAGTAAGTAAGGATATCACAAGACGTTTCTTATTACCTGCAAATATTGTGGAAGCACATGAAAAAGGAATTATTCACTTCCATGATTCTGATTACTTTGCACAGCATATGCATAACTGCTGCTTAGTAAACTTAGAGGATATGTTACAAAATGGTACAGTCATTGGGGAAACAATGATTGAAAAGCCACACAGTTTTTTAACTGCTTGTAACATTGCGACACAGGCGATTGCACAAATTGCATCATGCCAATATGGTGGACAAAGTATCACAATGTCTCATTTAGCACCATTTGTTCAAGTGAGCCGTGAAAAATTCCGTCGTGAAGTTCGTAAAGATTTATTAGAAGCTGGTGTAGAAGCAAATGATGAAAAAATTAATGAAATCGCAGAAATTCGTGTAAAACGTGAAATTAAACAAGGTGTTCAAACAATCCAATACCAAGTCATCACATTGATGACAACAAATGGACAAGCACCATTCATCACAATGTTCATGTACTTAAATGAAGTACCTGAAGGACAATTACGTGATGACTTAGCGATGATCATTGAAGAAATGTTAAAACAACGTATTCAGGGTGTTAAAAACGAAAAAGGTATTTACATCACTCCTGCATTCCCTAAATTAATTTACGTATTAGAAGAAGATAATATCTATGAAGGTACAAAATACTGGTATCTTACAAAATTAGCTGCAGAATGTACTGCAAAACGTATGGTTCCTGATTATATCTCAGAGAAAATCATGAAACAATTAAAAGAAGGAAACTGCTACACATGCATGGGTTGCCGTTCTTTCTTAACTGTTTATAAAGATGAAAACGACAAATATAAATTCTATGGTCGTTTTAACCAAGGTGTTGTGACATTGAACTTAGTCGATGTTGCTTGCTCAAGTGGTAAAAACATGGATGAATTCTGGAAGATTTTAGATGAACGTCTAGAATTATGTAAAGAAGCATTGATGTGCCGCCACAATCGTTTAAAAGGAACAATTTCAGATGTTGCGCCAATCTTATGGCAAAATGGAGCACTTGCTCGTTTGAAAAAAGGTGAAGTCATTGATAAATTATTATTCAATGGATATAGCACGATCTCTTTAGGATATGCTGGTCTTTGTGAAATGACTCGTTTCATGACTGGTAAACCTCATACAGATCCTGAAGCTACACCATTCGCATTAGAAGTAATGCAACACTTAAATGATACTTGTGAAAAATGGAAAAATGAAACAAATATTGATTTCTCATTATATGGTACACCACTAGAATCAACAACTTATAAATTCTCTAAATGTTTACAAGAACGTTTTGGAATCATCGAGGGTGTAACAGATAAAAACTACATCACAAATAGTTACCATGTGCATGTAAGTGAAGATATCAATGCATTTGATAAATTAACATTTGAATCTCAATTCCAAAAATTATCTCCAGGTGGGGCAATCAGTTATATCGAAGTGCCTGATATGAAACAAAACATTGATGCAGTTCTTGCAGTAATGCAACATATTTATAACCACATCATGTATGCGGAATTAAATACGAAGAGTGACTACTGTCAAGTTTGTGGATTTGATGGAGAAATCCAAATTGTGAAAGATGAGCATAACAAACTAGTATGGGAATGCCCATGCTGTCATAATCGTGACCAAGATAAGATGAATGTTGCACGTAGAACTTGTGGATATATTGGTACACAATATTGGAACCAAGGTAGAACACAAGAAATCAAAGATCGTGTATTACACTTATAGGAGTTTTTGCTTATGCATTATGGTGTTATAAAAACATATGATGTCGCAAATGGGCCAGGCGTAAGAGTCTCTCTATTTGTGTCTGGTTGTACCAATGCTTGTAAACATTGTTTTCAACCGGAAACTTGGGATTTCTTGTATGGAAAAGAATACACACAAGAAACGCAAGAGTACATTATAAAATCCTTATCTGCACCGTATATTCAAGGTCTTACCTTATTAGGTGGAGAACCTTTCGAACTTTCTAATCAAGAAGTATTAGTCACCCTATTACGAGAAGTCAGAAAGCGAGTACCAAATAAGAACATTTGGTGTTTTACAGGTTTTACACTGGATCAAGATTTAGTTGAAGGTGGAAAACGATATGGGAAAGATACCGATGAAATGTTATCGATGATTGATGTTTTAGTCGATGGACGCTTTGTGGAAGAATTAAAGGATATCACTTTGCGTTTTCGAGGATCAAGCAATCAACGATTGATTGATTTAAAGCAATCAAGAGAAAAAAATGAAATCGTATTGTTAGAAGATTAAGAATGTAGGTTATTGCCTGCATTCTTTTTTTCGCTAAAAGATTAAAATTGTTGTAAAAATCAATTATTATGATATAGTATTATCTAACTAAAAGAGAGGTGTTTGCGATGAAAAAATCGTTGATGTTTTTGATTCCAGCTTATTTAATATATGTATTTGGATATTTCTACGTGGTTTTACCCCCATTGAATTGGCATTCGCCTGAATTCTGGCAATTTCTAATCTTTACGGTTGGACCACTAGTCGTTGTGACTTTATTAGTGGCATTGACAAAACAGGGAATCCATACATTCACAAAGTTTCAAGATCATATGCAAGGACAAGATGTGTATGATCAAACAAGCGATGGAAAGAATTGGAAAACAATCACAAAAGTATGTATAGGTATTCTTGCTTTCTTAGTAGCTTTCCCATTTGTTTCTTCTTTGATCACATCAAAAATCTTTCATGCGAAAGAATATGCAAATCGTATTGAAGTAAAAGATGTGGACTTTAAAGAAATTCCACAAGTAGACTTCACAAAGACGCCAATTATCGATCGTGATAGTTCGATTCGTCTAGGTGATAAAGTCATGGGTAATATGAGTGAGTGGGTATCTCAGTTTAATGTAAGTACGGAGTATACACAGATTTCGTATAAAGATAGTGTGTATCGAGTGACTCCTTTAACGTATAATGGTGTCATTAAATACTTTAAAAACCGTTCGAATGGGATCCCTGCCTATATCACAGTCGATAGCACAAGTGGAAAAACAGCATTAGTAAAATTAAAAGACATTGGTTTAGGTGGTATGAAATATGTCCCATCTGCAATGTTTCATGAGAACTTGATGCGTCATTTGCGTTTCCAACATCCTGGTGAAATCTTTGGCTCTCCATCTTTTGAAATTGATGAAGAAGGAAGACCTTGGTATATCTGTTCTACTTATACTTATAAAGGTGTAGGAACAAAGAAAACTGTCACAGGAGCTATTTTCCTAGATCCAATCACAGGAAAAAGCAATAAATACACACTTGGTAATATTCCAAAATGGGCAGATCGTATCTTCCCTGAAAGTTTAATTGTGACGCAATTAGATGAATTTGGATCTTTACAAGGTGGTTATATCAACTCTGTCTTTGGACAAAATGGGGTGATGGTCACAAGTGAAGGTTATAACTATTTAGAAAAAGATGGAGACATCTGGTTATATACTGGTATGACTTCTGCAAACTCTGATGAGTCAAACTTAGGATTCATGTTAGTAAACTTACGTACACATGATGCGATGAAGATTGCGACTGCAGGTGCGAATGAAGTCAGTGCGATGAAGAGTGCACAATCCGAAGTGAAGAACTATGGTTATCAATCAACCTTCCCACTATTGATCAACGTACAGGGAAATCCAGTGTACTTGATGTCATTGAAAGACAATGGTTTAATTAAGATGTATGCGACTGTATCTGCTGTAGACTATCAAAAAGTTGCGACAGTACCAAGTGATGAAGGTTTAGATGCGTTGTTGAAGAAAACAATTCAATTACTTGGACAAAATAGTGAGCATATCTCACAAGAAAGCTTGAAAGATGTCACAATCAAAGTAAAAGATGTGGAAAAAGTCATGCTGGATGGCGATACGATCTACTATATTCAAGCAGATGATGATGCCGTTTATAAAATTACATACAATCCAAAATATGAAGATCAATTAATCTTCTTAGATGAAGGAGATACTTTGACATTCACATTTATTGATACCGATGGCATTAAGATGATCAAAGGATTTAAGTAAACGATAAAAGACAGTTTGAAGCTGTCTTTTTTCTTTTCATCTTGCACGATTCATAGTAGAATAAAGATACTATAAAATTAGGAGATATGATAAGATGGAAAACAGTCTTTTATTTTCACAATCACCCTTATGTCCACTTGCGGTGGATTTGATTAGTGATGGTCAAAGTTATTATTTTTATATGTATGATTTGGATTATGAGAACGAACAATTAAACCCTCATAGTGCTTGTTGGGTTAAAAATTTAGTTCCTTCTCATGATACGTATGATGAACAATGCACAAATCATGCGCAACCATTGATGCCAGCTTCTTTGATTGAAAAAGAAGATTTAAATCCATGGCAAGAAGAGGATATAGAAATTGTTTGGAGTAAAGAGGGTCATATCGCAGCTCTTTATCATCAAAATCAGCTAGTCTGCATCATTCCAAATTGGGCAGATGGGAAAGAGTTTTGCGGTTATTGCGCAAACGTCGTAGAGAATACGATGTTAGGTTGGAAGTTATCCGATGTATTAGATATCTTTGAACCTCGCTTTGAAGAAAGCAAACGATTTTGGATGCAAGAATTCAATGGTGTATGGAGTGCATATCATAGTCCTTATGTGGATGATTTATGTAAACAATTTGGAGGCATTGATCAATGTTTTGATTTACATAAAGATCAATTTCCAAGTCGCATCTTAATCACTTTTGAACAAGAAGATACGGCATATGCATTCACGGTTGGTATGGGTATGTTTGCAATGCCAAATGCAGATCGTTATTATGATGATTATCAATCCTATGCACGTTGTGAATTTGCAATTCGTATCGATAAGAGCACTTGCGATGATGCAGATTGTTATCAGCTCTATTCCATGCTTGCAAATTTATGCAACTATCCTTGGGAAGAGATGGATACTTTAGCGGATCAACACATTGTGGATATCGCTTATTTAGATAAGGATCATTGTATCTTACTTGATGATGATCATTATGAAGATGCATTGCCATTATCCATCAAACAACAAGGCGTTCATCTGACATGGGTGGTGCCATTAGATGATGAGGACTATATCGCATTGAAAGAAGATAAGAAGAGTGTCATCGATCGTATCATAAAAGAGAATCGAAAGTAGGAGAGAATATGAAAACAATTGGATTTATTGGGTGTGGAAACATGGGAAAAGCCATGGTTGAGGGCATTATGCGTTCTCAATTAGTGAATGGGGATCATATGATTGTCAGCAATCTTCATCCAGAAAAATTAGAAGCATTAAGTAGTATGTATGATTTTTATATCAGTGATAATGAAACCGTCGCAAGACATGCGGATATCCTAGTATTAGCAGTAAAACCGTATTTATATGCAAGTATCATTGATGATATCAAAGATGTCATCAAAGAAGATTGTATCGTTGTTGCCATTGCGGCAGGAATTGAACTACAAGATATTTATGCGATGTTTAAACGTAAAGTCAAAGCGGTAAAAGCAATGCCAAATACACCAGCGGTTGTCTTAGAAGCGATGAGTGCTCTAGCCTTTGGTGAAATGCTGAATCAAGAAGATAAAGAAGATATCATGGATGTCTTTGAAAGCTTTGGTAAATGTGTAGAAGTAAAAGAATCCATGATGGAAGCTGTCACAGCAGTTAGTGGATCTGCTCCTGCGTATATGTTTATGATTCTTGAAGCGATGGCAGATGGAGCTGTGCGTGAGGGCATGCCTCGTAAAGAAGCATATATCTTTGCGGCACAAGCAATGCTTGGTTCGGCAAAGATGGTATTAGAATTAGATGAGCATCCTGCTGCATTAAAAGATGGAGTTTGCTCACCTGCTGGGACAACTATCGAAGCAGTTGCGGCTCTAGAAGAAAGTGGCATCCGTAATGCTATTTTAAAAGGAATGCGTGCGTGTGCAAATAAAAGCAGAGAAATGAAAAAGAAATAAGCAAAGAGGGGGATACAATGGCAACCTATGTCATGAGTGATGTACATGGATTAAAAGAGAAATACGATCGTATGATACAGGAACTACCACTACGTGATGAAGACGAATTATATGTGTTAGGGGATGTCATTGATCGTGGAAATGATGGAATTGATATTTTGCTTGATATCATGGAACGTAAAAACGTACACATGGTATTAGGCAATCATGAATACATGATGATTCAATACTATCAAGCAGAGATGGAGGGCAAGTTTGAACTCTATGATAAACTTGTGATTGAAGAGCGTTGGCAAAGAAATCGTGGTGATGTCACAAAAGCAAAGTTTAATCGTTTACCTAGAAAAAAACAATTGCAGGTACTCGACTATTTGAAGTCTTTACCACTTGCTTATGAATCACTGATGGTCAATGGACAATGTTATTACTTAGTGCATGGTCATCCGGTTCCTTTGCTTCATAAAGAAATTGTAACGATGGAAGATTTAAAGGACACAACACTGAAAGTGGACTATTTTATCTGGGATCGAGTTTATGATAAAGCAGCCTTCTTTACAGATCGTTGTGTTGTCTTTGGTCATACTCCAACCTTCTATTTACAAGATGATCATCCATATAAAATCTGGACGGATTGTGATGATATCAAGGATGCAAAGATGATCAACATTGATTGTGGTTGTGCTGCTAATAACAAGGCATGTGCACTAGCTGTTCTTTGTTTAGATGATCGAAGTGTTCGCTATTTTTAAAGTTCTTTTTTGTCTATCTAAATGCATTGTATATTTTAGCTAGAGTGCTATAATGAAGATAGATAGAAAGGAGTCTTTACATATGAAATTATCATTCAAAAAATCGGCTGCTTTATTCGTTACAATCAGTGCTTTAGCACTTAGTGCTTGTTCAAGTGGAAATGCTCCTGAGCAAGACAAAGCTTCCTCATCCATTGCTTATAATCAATCCATCATGTCTCATTATGACGTTGTGAAACGCGATGAAAAAGCAAACATCGATGGTTTAGTGGATGACAAAGTCTGGGCAGAAGTTCCAGCAATTGCAGGTGGCTTCCATCTTCCATGGGAAAACAAAGAAGCACCATACACAGAATTCAAAGCGTATCATGATGCAGATAATATGTACTTTAGCTTTGTCGTAGAAGATAAAGATGTATTAGTTGCCAAAGAAGATACTGATGATGAAAGTGTTGTAGATGGAGAAGATCGTGTAGAAATCTTCATCGCAGGTAAGTATATTGAGGTCCCTGGTCCAAAAGGAATGGAACCATATTACGGAATCGAAATCGACCCTAAAGGACGTGTTCATGACTATTCAATTATCTACTATCGTGATTTCGATGGTAAATGGAATCTTGAAGGTTTAGAAACAAAAGCAACACAAAATGACAAAGGATATATCGTTGAAGGATTAATTCCAATGAAATTCTTACGTGACAACAAGATGATCAATGAACAAAATGTGATGAATACTGGTGTCTATCGTGCAGAATTCTCTACTCCTGCAAATGAAGGAGAAGATCCAATCATGCAATGGATTTCTTGGGTAGATCCTAAGACTGAAAATCCTGATTATCACGTTGCATCAAGCTTTGGAGAATTTAGATTCTTAGAAGAATAAGCGTTAATTAAAAAAAGTTTAAGGACGAAGTGAAAACTTCGTCTTTTCTTTTATCGTCATAAAAAAGAAAGGATGTTTTACTTACCATGTGTTATGAAATATGTTATGATAGTGAATGTAAAAAAAGTGAAAATAGAAAATTAACGAGGTGATGGACATGGCAGAAAAGAGAGTTGTACGTTATAAATTAGAACGTCATAAATGGCCAGATGAAATTGAAGCAGAAAAGAAAGAAAAACGAAGAAAAATAATTTTAGTTGTTGTCTGCATCGCCTTTTTTGTATCTGGATTTGCGACAAATTCACTATTAAAAGGGAAGAGCGTATCAAGAGTAAACAGTGCAAAATTAGATGCAATCTATGATGTGATGAAGAATGATTTCTACTTTGCACAAAGTGGAAAAGATTATGAAAATGCATTAGTTGATGGTGCCATTGCTGGCATGGTCAATGCTGGAGAAGATAAGCATACGATGTATATGGATCAACAGATGGCAAGTGATTTTACATCTTCTATGCAAGGAAGTATTGTGGGCATCGGTGTAACGATGTATGAATTAGATAATTCCACATTTATCATTGCGGATGTGTTGAAAGATTCTCCTGCTTTAAAAGCGGGAGTACAAGCAGGTGATCGTATTTTAGAAGTAGACGGAGAAGCTGTCAACATGATGAATATTGATCAAGTTGTTGAAAAAGTACGTGGAGAAAGTGGTTCTAGCGTAGAGTTGACGTTACTTCGCGATGATGAAAAATTAAAGAAGAAAATTACAAGAGAAAAAGTATATGGAACGGTATTTAGCGAAATCTTAGATGATACTGCAATCATTGAATTGACAACCTTTGCTGATACGAGTGGGCAAGAATTTGGACGTCATTTAGAAGATATTAAAAAAGCAGACGTGAAGAAATTAATCATTGATCTTCGTGGAAATGGTGGAGGATACTTGCAATCAGCTTTAGAAATCGCAAGTTACTTCATTCCTAAAAATTCGGTGATCTTCCAAGAACAACATGCGGATGGACATGTGGAACAATATTACACAATTGATTCTTTACCACGTTATCATTTTGATAACATTGCCGTTTTAGTAGATGAGGGAACAGCAAGTGCATCAGAAGCCTTGAGTGGTGCTTTAAAAGATCAAGTCAATGTACAAATTGTTGGAACGAAGACATATGGAAAAGGAACGGTTCAACTTCCTTATACATTTAAAGATGGAAGTATGATCAAATATACGATTGCGGAATGGATGACTCCTAAGGGACAAAAAATCAATAAAGTAGGGATTGTTCCTGATGTTGTAGTCCAACAACAAAAAGCATTCACAACACCGATGCCAAAACTTGAAAAAGGGGAAGAATTTGAAGCAAATACAGTCAATGTAGCTGCAACTTCTGTGCAATTGTATTTGAAATTCTTAGGTTATGCCGCCGATCGTGAAGATGCTTATTTCTCTTATGCTTCTAGTCAAGCATTAAGACAATATCAATATGAACATGGCTTAGAAGCAGATGGTGTGATTCGTGCCGAAGTCTGCCACTCATTAGTTTCTCAAGTGATCAAACTTCAAAAACAAGAGCCATTGCGTTATGATCTTCAATTAAAGAAAGCGATGGAAGTTGTCCATGGCTGAGGAAGCAAAGCTTTTTGAGTTAGTCTCTAAGTACACACCACAAGGAGATCAACCACAAGCAATTGAAGAATTAGTAAAGGGAATCAAAGAAGGGAAAAAACAACAAGTTTTACTTGGTGCAACGGGAACAGGGAAAACCTTTACCATTTCTAATGTGATTGCACAAGTAAATAAACCAACGCTTGTCTTTGCCCATAATAAAACATTGGCAGGACAGTTATATTCTGAATTTAAAGAGTTTTTCCCACACAATCGTGTGGAATACTTTGTTTCTTATTTTGATTATTATCAGCCAGAAGCCTATATTCCAAGTAGTGATACGTATATTGATAAGAATACACAGACGAATGTGGAATTAGATATGCTGCGCATGGCTGCTGTAAACTCCGTATTAGAGCGAAGAGATACGATTATCATCGCATCGGTTGCTTGTATTTATGGGGCAAGCAATCCGAACCAATATAAAGATATGTTCTTTACCCTTCATGTAGGGGATATCATCGATCGTAAAGAACTGATGGAAAAACTAGTTGCACGTCAGTATCAGCGAAACGATATGGATTTAAAACGAGGAACGTTCCGTGTACGTGGGGATGTTGTTGAAATTGCCTTAGGACATACCGATTCCTTCGTGTTACGCATTGAGATGTTTGATGATGAAATTGAACGTATTTGTGAAGTGGATCCCATTACAGGTAAAGTCAACAATGCCTATAGTGTCTATGTGGTATCACCCGCAAGTGGTTATGCGACAAGACAAGAAATCATCAATCGTGCAGCGGATACGATTGGTGTTGAATTAGAAGAACGTCTTCAAGAGTTAGATGATGAAGGAAAACTATTAGAAAAACAGCGTTTAGAACAACGGACGCGTTATGATATGGAAGCCTTACGTGAGTTTGGTGTCTGTCCTGGAATTGAAAACTATTCTCGTCATATTGATGGAAGAAAGCCAGGAGAAGCTCCTTATACATTATTTGACTATTTCCCAGATGATTTCTTATTAGTCGTAGACGAAAGCCATGTGTCTTTACCACAGATTCGTGGTATGTATAATGGTGATCGTGCACGTAAAGAAACGTTGGTGAATTATGGTTTCCGTTTACCAAGTGCTTTGGATAATCGTCCCTTGCGCTTTGAAGAATTTGAAAAAACGTATCAACAGGCTGTCTTTATTTCAGCGACACCTGGTGATTATGAAATGGAAAAAGTACATGGCGAAGTGATTGAACAAATCATTCGTCCAACCGGTTTATTAGATCCTGAAATCGAGGTTCGACCAACTAGAGGACAAATTGATGATTTAGTTGATGAAATAAGAGAGCGAATCAAGCGAAATGAGCGTACATTGATTACGACCTTGACCGTTCGTATGGCGGAAGATTTATCAAGTTATTTAAAAGATATGGACTTCAAAGTGGCTTGGCTGCATCACGAAGTTAAGACGATTGAACGAACAGAGATTATTCGTGATCTTCGTCTAGGAAAATATGATGTGTTAATTGGTATTAACTTACTAAGAGAAGGACTTGATATTCCTGAAGTATCCTTGATTGCAATCTTAGATGCAGATAAAGAGGGCTTCTTACGAAGCGAGCGCTCATTGATTCAGATTATTGGACGTGCTGCCCGTAATGCCCATGGAGAAGTCATCATGTATGCAGATGTGATGACAAAGAGCATGCAAAAAGCAATTGATGAAACAAAACGTAGACGTAGCATTCAGATGGCTTATAATGAGGAACATGGCATTACACCAAAGACGATTATCAAGCCTGTACATGAAGTGGTTCGAAGCAAAGAAACACAAGAGATGAGTGCGAAGTACATGGAGAAAAAGGCGAAGACGTCGAAGAAAGATAAAGAAAAATTATTAGCAAATTTAGAAGCGGAAATGAAGCAAGCAGCAAAAGAACTAGACTTTGAGCGTGCGGCTTCCCTGCGTGATATGTTATTTGAATTACGTGGATCATAAAAAAGGAGATGAGATCATGATGAAAGAGGTAAATACAAAATTAAAAAGTATCACGATTAAACAAGTCTTACTTGTTATTACGTATACGATTGGATTAGTTTGGCTTATATTACACATGAATCAAGTCTTCAGTGCGCTTTATACCGTTCTTGCCTTAATTAAACCATTTATTTATGGAATCATCATGGCATATTTATTTAACTTACCATTGTCCTATTTCTTAAAGAAATTACCAGATACGTTAGGAAAGTGGCGCAAACCCGTTGCTGCTCTATGTTCTTTGGTTGTCATTCTTGGTGTCTTAACCTTTATTTTCTGGATTGTTATGCCACAGGTTGTAGAAAGTATTACATCTTTGGCTAAAGCATTACCAGGATATTTACAAGACATTCAAAAAGAAGTGACATTATTAATTGAAAATGGCACCATTTCACCAAGTATATGGAAAGAGATTGAAACTTATGCAGTACAAGTAGAAGAGGCAATTCTTGAGTTTGTGAAAAATGGATTACCACAATTGATTTCGATGGCATCAGGCTTTGCGAGTGGCATTGCCAATTTCTTTATGGCCATTGTCATCGCAGTGTACTTAACCGTATCTAAACCAAAACTACAACGCCAATTGCGTGAGTTTATGTTTGCTTTTTTACCAGACAAGACGAATGCTTTTTTAATCAAGGTAGGAACTTTGACAAATGAGACATTTGCACATTTTGTGAGTGGACAATTGATGGAGGCCATCATCATCGGTATATTGTGCTATATCGGATGTTTGATTTTCCGTTTCCCATACGCTCCAATTTTAAGTGTCATCATCGGTTGTACGAACTTCATTCCTATCTTTGGAGCTATCTTTGGTGTTGGAGTGAGTGCCTTATTAGTAGCTTTTGTTGATCCTTTACAAGGAGTGTTCTTCATTTTATTTGGTACGGTGCTACAACAGTTTGAATCAAACTTAATCTATCCTAGAGTTGTTGGAACAACAGTTGGTCTATCAGGCTTATGGGTGTTGTTTGCCATCACGCTAGGTGGAGGCTTATTTGGCTTTAAAGGAATGGTATTAGGATTACCAATCTTCTCTATTTTATATACGCTTATTCGTGAAGAAATGCATACAAGAGCAAGAAAAAAGAGAGCGTTGCTAGAAGCAAAAGGAAAGAAGGAAACAGCATAGGCTGTTTTTTTCGTATCATAGAAAGAGGTGCAAGATATGATTGTGATTGTATCACCAACGAAAACGATGCATGATAAAGGCATCACGAAACCACAGGCATTGCCACTGTTTGTGGAAAAATCAAAGAAGATTCTTACGCAATTACAAACGCTAAGCATGGATGATGTGAAGACGTTGATGAAGGTGAATGAAAAGATTGCGTCTGAAAATGTACAACGCTATCAAGCAATGACATTTGATTTAAATGGTAGTAGTGCCATTGATTTATACGATGGCTTACAATTTAAATCCATGCAAGTGGATACATACAGTGAACAAGAAAGAGCCTATGTGCAAGAACATGTACGCATTCTAAGTGGTTTTTATGGTGTGCTTCATCCCTTCGATAGCATTTATCCCTATCGCTTAGAGATGCAATGTAAACTTGCAGTTGATGGATGTAAAAATCTATATCAATATTGGAAGGATGAACTTGCGCAATGTTTAATGAATGATGTATGTAAACATCAGGATCACCACATTGTCAATCTAACAAGCAAGGAATATGAAAAAGCGGTAAAGAGCTATGTTCCAAGTGAGCAATGGATCGATGTCATCTTCCAGGTGGAAAAGGAAGGCAAACGAAAAAGTGAAGCAACTGCTGCCAAGATGGCAAGAGGTGCGATGATCAAGTACATGGCGAAGCACAAACTAGAAGATGTACAAGACATCAAGCATTTTGATGAAGATGGGTATCAATTTGATGAAGAAGCAAGCAATGAGCATTGCTTTGTCTTTTATAAAGTTGTTGTAAAGTAGAGGAAAGCAGATGAAATATGCAATTAGTGCATGCTTAGTAGGAACATGCTGTAAATATAATGGTGGTCATAATCGCAATGAGAAGCTGATCGAGTTTTTAAAGGACAAGGATTATATTCTTGTTTGCCCAGAAGTAACGGGCGGTTTACCAACACCTCGAGCACCAAGTGAAATCGTAGGGACAAGAGTGATGAATACGTTAGGTCAAGATGTGAGTGAAGAATTTCTTCGTGGAGCACAAATCGAATTCAATAAGGTAGTAGAAGAAGAAGTGGATGTTGCGATTTTACAGCCTCGTAGTCCAAGTTGTGGGAAAGACAAGATTTATGATGGCACTTTTCAAGGAAAACTTGTGGATGGAGACGGAATCTTTGTCCAAATGTTGAAAAAAGAAGAAATAACTGTATATACAAGTGAAGAATTTCTTAAAAAAACAGTCACAAAGTAAAATTAAAAATATTTTCATATCTTTTCATCAAAAAACCATTGTAAGAGTTATCAAAATGGGTTAAAATAGGATATGTAAAATAAGTTTAATTAGGAGGAACATAAAAATGAAACAAATTACTGTATCTGTAATCGACCCAGTTGGTTTACACGCACGTCCTGCAACTGTTGCTGTAAACGCTGCTAGCAAATTCAAATGTGAAGTAAACGTGTCTTTCAAAGGACGTGAAGTAAACATGAAATCTATTATGGGAGTTATGTCATTAGGAATTCCTACACAATCAGAAATCACAATTACTTGTAACGGTGACGACGAAGATTCTGCAATCGCTGCTATCGAAGAAGTACTTCGCGCACAAAAAATCATTGGTTAATTAATGATGCAACGAAAAAGATGGGTAACCATCTTTTTTTATTGTTCGAATGTTAGTTTTATAAAAAGAAATCGCTTACAAAAGAATAATTTATAATATTAAATGTGATTGTTTTATGATATAATAAAAACGATAAGATAGAAAGGAAGACTATTAAAATGTACAAAGATATTTATGAAAAATGGTTACATCATCCTAACCTTGATCCTTCTTATAAAGAAGTATTAGAAAACATGGATGATCAAGCAATTAATGATGCTTTTTATACAACAATCGAATTTGGAACTGCAGGTATGAGAGGGTTATTAGGACCTGGTACAAATCGTATTAACATTCATACAATTCGTAAAGCAAATGTTGGATTTGCGGAATATATTTCAGCTCATGGTGAAGAAGCAAAAGAACGTGGTATTGCCATCGCTTATGACAACCGTCATATGTCTAAAGAATTCGCAATGGATTCAGCTAAATTATTAGCTACTTACAACATCCGTTCTTATGTATTTGAATCTTTACGTCCTACTCCAGAACTAAGCTTCACTGTTCGTCATTTTAACTGCTTCGGTGGTATCATGGTAACAGCTAGCCACAACCCAAGAGAATATAATGGTTATAAATTATATGATGAAAAAGGTTGTCAATTAGTTCCTGCATTAGCACAACAAGTCATTGATCGTGTTAACGCTGTAGAAGATGAACTTGCAATCGTTGCAAACCCAACACCTGAACAAGAAAAATTAATCACAGTGGTTGGTAAAGAAGTGGATGAAGAATACTACAAAAATGTATTAAGCATTCAATTAAATCCAGATATTTGCAAAGACAATGTGAAAATTATCTTTACTCCAGAACATGGTACAGCAAATATCCCAGTTAAAGAAGTTTATACTAGAGCTGGATATCACTTTGTAGCTGTTGAAGAACAATGTACTCCAGATCCTGACTTCTCAATGACTCCAACTCCAAACCCTGAAGAACCAGCTGCTTACAACTTAGCAATTGAATATGCAAAACGTGAAGATGCAGATATCATCTTAGTTTGTGACCCAGATGCTGACCGTATGGGTGTTGGTGTAAAATACAACGGAGAATATAAATTATTAACTGGTAACCAAAGTGGTGCCGTATTAATTGAATACATCTTCTCTCAATTAACTGAAAAAGGATTAATGCCTGCAAACCCAGTGATGTTCAACACTGTTGTAACAAGTGATCTTGGTGAAAAAATTGCTACAAAATATGGTGTAGCTACTGAAAAAACTTTAACAGGATTCAAATTCATTGGTGAAAAAGTTGCGAAATATGAAAAAACAAATGAAAAAACTTATGTATTTGGTTATGAAGAAAGTTATGGTTCATTAATCAAACCATTCGTTCGTGATAAAGATGCTCCTCAAGCTTGCTTGATGTTAGCAGAAGCTGCTTGCTACTACAAAGAAAAAGGTAAAACATTAGTTGATGTTCTATATGACTTATATGCTGAATTAGGATTCTATGAAGAAAGTCAAACTTCATTGAAACTTGAAGGTCAAGCTGGAGCACAACGTATCCAAGAAATCCTTGCGAACTTACGTAAGAGCAATTTACAGGAAATCAATGGTGAAGCTGTAACTCGTTTCGAAGACTATAAAGAATGCAGAATTCTTGAAGGTGACAAAGAAAGCGAATTAACAGGATTCACAAAATCAGATGTATTAAAATATTATTTAGCTGATGGAAGCTGGATTGCTATTCGTCCAAGTGGAACAGAACCAAAATGTAAATTCTACTATTGCATCAAAGGAACTTCATTAGAAAATGCACATGAAAAAACAGTTGCATTCCAAAATGCAATCAAAGAATTAATTGGATAAATCATGATTTAAAAAACCTCATCAGCCTTTGATGAGGTTTTACGTATTTGAGCGAAAACTTTGATTTTCAAAGCCTCTTTGACAAATTAAAGACGATGTATGAACTTTGCCTAAAACGGATGGGCTTTGCTTACTTAATAGTGTAAAATAAGGACTAAGCGAAGACGGGAGGAGATCTTGTGAAAAACAAATTTTTAGATAATTATTATCAAGGAAATGCAATTAATGCATATGAATACTTTGGTGCACATATCACAGAAGAACATGGTAAAAAAGGTGTTCGCTTTACAGTATATGCACCACATGCACAACAGATTCAAGTCATTGGAAGTTTTGATGATTGGAGCTGTAAAGGAAATAAAATGCGCCGTAAAGATGAAAAAGGCGTATGGACAAAGTTTGTTCCAGGTGCAAAGAAAGGCGATATGTATAAATATCGTGTTACACAAGCAACTGGAAGAGTTGTGGATAAGATGGACCCTTATGCATTTTATTCAGAATTAAGACCAAACACTGCTTCTATTGTAGCGGATTTAGATTACAAAAAATGGAGCGATGAAAAATGGATTGAAGCAAGAAGTCGAAACTTCGATAAACCAATGAACATCTATGAACTTCATTTAGGTTCTTGGAAAAAAGAAGAAGGAGAAGAATGGGTCAACTATCGTAAGATTGCGAAAGAATTAATCGCTTATGTGAAAGACAATCACTTTACACATATCGAATTAATGCCATTGAACGAATATCCATTTGATGGTTCTTGGGGTTATCAATGTAGTGGATACTTTAGTGCCACAAGCCGCTATGGGACAACGGATGATTTAATGTATTTGATCAATGCATGTCATAAAGCAAAAATTGGTGTCATCATGGACTTTGTGCCAGTACACTTTGTGAAAGATGATTTCTCTTTATCTTATTTTGATGGAACGCCATTATATGAATATGAAAAAGCATGTGATGCAGATTCTCAATGGGGAACAGCAAACTTCAACTTATGGAAAGAAGAAGTTCGTTCTTTCTTAATGTCAGCTGCTGCTTTCTGGGTAGAACGCTATCACTGTGATGGCTTACGTATGGATGCTATCAGTAATGTCATTCACTGGCATGGAAACAAAGACTTAGGTACAAATGAAGGTGCCTTAGACTTCATCAAACGTATGAACTATAACCTACATACTGCCTATCCTGGTGTTATGTTAATTGCGGAAGATTCAAGTGACTTCCCTAAAGTTACTCATGATACAGTTTATGGTGGTTTAGGATTTGATTATAAATGGGATTTAGGATGGATGAATGATACATTGAAATACTTGGAAAAAGATCCAATTTATCGTAAATGGCATCATAACAACATCACATTCTCTATGGCATACTTCTATTCTGAACGATTCTTGATGGAATTCTCTCATGATGAAGTAGTACATGGTAAAAAGACAATTGTCGATAAGATTTTTGGAACATATGAAGAAAAATTTGAACAGTTAAAAACATTGTATTTATACATGTTTACACACCCTGGTAAAAAATTGAACTTCATGGGTAATGAATTAGCGCATTTCCGTGAATGGGATGAAGAAAAACAATGTGATTGGAAATTACTACAATATCCAATGCATGACTCATTCCATCAATATTTCGCCAAACTAGGAGAAATCTACTGTAAGAATGCAACTCTTTATGAAGATGAATACAACTGGGAAGCATTTGAATGGATTGATGCAGATAATGCAGATGAAAACTTATTCAGCTATATCCGTAAAGGTGTCAATAAAAACTATGTTGTCATCTTAAACTTCTCGCCAAATGCTTATAAAGCACATAAATTTGGTATTTCTGAAGCAGGAACTTACCATGAAGTTTTAAATACAGATTTAAATGTATATGGTGGAAAAGTGGAAGAATTAGGAAAATACAAAACAGTAGAAGAAGAATGCAATGGCCGTCCATATACGATTGAAGTGGACGTACCAAGCTTTGGTGGTGTCTTATTAGAATATAAAAGACGTAAAACAACTAAAAAATAAGAAGATGCACGATTTGAAAGGCAGGGATAGTATGAAGAGTGTTGTGATCGGTAGTGGCTCTTGGGGGACTGGTTTAGCGCAAGTTCTGTGTGATAACGGCTACGATGTGACGATTTATGGAAATTGTGAAAGTGAAATCAATGATATTGAACAAAACCACCGCAATTCGAAATATTTTGAAGATGTAGAAATCAATCCAAATCTTCATGCAACAATGGACATCAATGTTGTCAAAGATGCAGATGTCGTGGTCTTAAGTGTACCAACCATCGCAATTGAAAGTGTATGTCGTCAAATCGACCCACTTTTAAAAGGAAAAACTATTATTGTCAACACATCAAAGGGATTCCATCCTGAAACATTTGATCGTATGTCAAATGTCATTCGTAGCAATATCTCAGAAGAAAAATTAAGCAGTGTTGTTTCTTTAATTGGACCAAGTCATGCAGAAGAAGTTGTCATTCGTATGTTGACAACCATTTGTGCCGTTTCATTAAATGAAGAAGATGCTCGTACGATTCAACAATTGTTCTCTAATGAATACTTACGTATTTATACAGGAACAGATGAAATTGGTAGTGAAATCGGTGTTGCTGTGAAAAATGCAATTGCTGTAGCAAGTGGGGTTCTTTATGGTTTAGGCTATGGAGATAACACACGTGCTGCTCTAATTACAAGAGGACTTGCAGAAATGAGTCGCTATGGTGTTGCTATGGGTGGTAACAAAGAAACATTCTTAGGACTTACTGGTGTAGGTGACTTAATCGTTACATGTACTAGTAAACACTCAAGAAACTTCCAAGCAGGCTATGACATTGGAAAACATAACAGCGCAAAACACTTCTGGGAAACAAATACGAAGACAGTGGAAGGTGTTCGTACTGCCAAAGCAGTGTATGAAAGTGCTAAAAAACTAGGGATTGATATGCCAATCGTCAATGAAATCTATAGCGTTTTATTCGAAGAAAAAGATCCATCTCTTTCAGCTAAAGAATTGATGCTACGTGATTTAAAGAGCGAAATGCACAACTAATCGTAAGAATATGGGTTAGACGTTACAGTCTAGCCCTTTTTTTCTACAAAAAATACTGTAATAGAAAATTAAGATAAAAAGCTAGTATTAAAAAAAATATATTGTATAATAAAATAGAATATTTGTGAAAATTGTATGAAGACTTCGTAAATATTAATAGACTAGAATGATTCGATTCAGCCTTACTAACAAAAGATTACTAAATGCGTTTTAATCATGGAGGGAAAATGAAAAAATTAATCAAAAAGTTATTGCGAAAAAACAAGTATTATAAGCAGTATAGAAAGAAAAAAAATACAAATAACAAAATAAAATTATGCACAGAATTATCTCAAACAAGTGAAGTAAATCCAAAAATGGTCATCTTTTCAGTATTCTCAGGTCGTCTATATGGATGTAGTCCTAAGGCTATTTATGAATATATGATTCAACAGGAAGAATACAAAGATTTCACATTTGTATGGGCATTTAATAAACCAGATAGTAAACGTGATCTATTTCATGATCCAAGAACTGAATTAGTAAAATTTAATTCAAATAAATTCTTTGAGTATTTAACTCAAGCTAAATATTGGGTATTTAACTTTAAAACACCAGAATGGTTTATCAAAAACGATCAACAAGTGTTTGTGCAATGCTGGCATGGAACACCATTGAAGAAAATTGGTATGGACATTGAAGTCAATGGAAATGCCGCTACGGATATTAAAGATATTCATGATTCTTATATTAATGATGCGAAAAAGTATGATTACTTCTTATCACCATCAACATATGCAACAGATCGTTTTGTTTCTTCATTTGGATTAAATAAATTAAACAAAGAAAATATTGTTTTAGAAAAGGGATATCCAAGAAACGATAGTTTATTTAATAAAAGCGAAGAAGAGATTGATCAAATTAAAGAAAACTTAGGGATTGAAAAAGGGAAGAAAGTATTATTGTATTGTCCAACATTTAGAGATGATCAATTCAAGAGTGGATTAGGACATACCTATCAATTAGGATTAAACTTATTACGTTTAAAAGAAAAATTAGGAAAAGACTATGTCTTGTTATTACGTCTACACTACCTAATTTCAAACAACATCGATATTTCACAATTTAAAGGATTTGCAATCGATGCATCGCAATACGATGATGTCAATGATTTATATTTAGTATCGGATGTATTGATTACAGACTATTCAAGTGTGTTCTTTGACTTTGCAAATTTACATAGACCAATGATTTTCTATATGTATGACTTAGATAAATATCAACATAACTTACGTGATTTCTATATTGATATTAAAGAATTGCCTGGACCAATCGTAGAATCAGAATTAGACTTGATTGATACGATTAAAAAGGTAGATGAAGTGTCTAAACAGTATGAAGACCAATATGCATCATTCTGTAATACCTATACGTATTTAGATGATGGGAAAGCGACAGAGCGCGTAGTGAAGGAGTTTATCCGATAATGAAAATAATTAGAAAGATTAAAAACGGATATTTACAAAAATGCCGTTATATTAAATATGTAGAAAAACTATCGATTAGAGACAACGTGATTTTCCTAGAATCACAACAGGGAAAAGAATTTGGTGGAAATATGTACTACTTAATTCAAGAATTAGTACAAAACTCTGCTTATGATGCTTATGAAATTTATATGGCAATCAATTCTGAGAAATATGAACAAGCAAAAGCTTTTTATGCTAGTCGTGGCTTAGGTCGTGTGACATTTGTTCAAAATAACTCTTATGAGTACTATAAATTGATGGCAAGTGCAAAATACTTGATGAATGATAATACATTCTTACCATTCTTTATTAAAAAAGAAGGACAAGTATATTTAAACACTTGGCATGGTACACCATTGAAGTCATTAGGGAAAAAGATCAACAATGACTTACATAACATTGGAAATACACAGAAAAACTTCTTAGCTTCTGATTATTTATTGTATCCAAATGAATATACAAAAGATCATATGATCGAAGACTATATGTTAGAAAACTTATGTACGAATACTTATTTATTAGAAGGATATCCTCGTAATACAGCTTTCTATAATGATACCTTAAAGAAACAAATTAAAGATGAATATCAATTACATGGTCGTCAAGTCATTGCTTATATGCCTACATGGAGAGGGACTTTAAGCAATAAGTCAAATCCAATTGTTCAAGCAAACATTAACTATATTCTTGAAGAATTTGAAGAAAACTTAGAAGATGATCAAATTCTTTATGTGAATCTTCACCCAATTGAATCTTCATCTGTTGACTTTACACAATATAAGAAAGTAAAACCTTTCCCAAGTAAATATGAAACATATGAATTCTTAAATGCGGTTGATGTGTTAGTATCAGACTTCTCAAGTGTATTCTTTGACTTCTTGAATACAAGAAAGAAAGTCATTCTTTATACATATGATCGAGAAGATTACTTATCATCACGTGGGGTTTATCGTGATTTAGAGTCATTGCCTTTCCCAATTGTTGAAACAATGGCAGAAGTATTAGAAGAAATCAAACGTCCTAAGACATATGATGATGAAGCTGCATTCAAGGAATTCTGTACATATGATGGAAAAGATGCAAGCAAGAAGATCTTAGAGCGCGTTGTATTAAATAAGAAAAATGGTATCGTGGAAGGAAAAATCAAAGATAACGGAAAAGAAAATGTCTTTATCTTTGGTGGTCGTTTGGCAAACAATGGTATCACGACTTCATTGAAAAACTTATTAAACAATGTTGATCGTGATAAAAAGAACTACTATGTATTATTCTATTCAAGAGCGGTTCGTCAAAATCTTCCAGTATTACGTGATTTAAGTGAAATTGTGAATTATTATTCAATCAAGGGATTGATGAACTTAAATCTTATGAAAAAAGTGATGTACTTCTTATATCGCTTAAATTTTGTAAGTACAAAACATTTCATGAAGTCTATGCATGATGCATATCAATATGAATTTATGCGTATGTTTGGTGGTGGACGTGTAGATTCTATCATTCACTTTAGTGGATATGGACAAAAGAGTATTAACTTATTTAGTCAATTTGAAGGTAACAATGCGATTTATGTTCATGCCAACATGAAAGAAGAAATCAATCTTCGTGGTAACCAACGTTTAGATAACTTAGAATATGCATATAATCAATATGACAAAGTTGTTGTTGTGACCGATGATATGATTGAACCAACAAGTGAAATTTCAAAACGTAAAGACAACATTCATGTTTGTCGTAATGTTATTGACTATAAAACAATTTTAGAGCGTGGAGCTTGTGATCTTGCATTAGACGACAATACAGTTGTTTATCCAAGTGCGCTATCCTTGAAAAAAGTATTAGAAGACGATTGTGTAAAATTCTTAAACGTTGGTCGTTTCTCTCCGGAAAAAGGACAGATGCGTCTATTGGATGCATTCGCAAGAGTGAATAAACAAAATCCAAATACAAAATTAATCATCATGGGTGGTTCTTCTTATAAAGATTACTATAATCAAATTATTGAACACTTAGAAGAATTAGGATTACATGATCAAGTGGTATTAGTAAAATCACTATCGAATCCATTCCCATTAGTAAAACGTTGTGACTGTTCTATTCTTTCTTCTTTTGCGGAAGGATTTGGATTAGTGATTGCGGAAGCAGACGTGTTAAATGTTTCAACATTCTCTGTTGATATCCCAGGACCTAAGAACTTCATGGAAAAATATGGAGGAACATTGGTTGATGATAGTGAAGAGGGAATCTATCAAGGTATGATATCTTATATTAAAGGAGATATTAAACCAATGCATGTGGATTATGCAGAATATAATACTGAAGCGGTTCATGCATTTGAATCCATGTTTTTATAAGAATACGTAGTGAATAAGAGGTGCTTTTATAAAGAATGAGAAGTTTCTAGCACCTCTTTTATTGCAATATAAACGGTGAGGAGAAATTATGTCAATTGTATTAGGAATCTTTGGCTTATTATGTTTGTTAGGTATTCGTTTTAAAGGTTTTCATATGGATTACATCGATCGTAAGGCGACTGTGCAAATCAATGGAATCTTTGTATTCTTAGTGTTGTTGAGTCACTTTTGTGGATATTATGGGGATGATGTCCCATTTGCTTACAGTCATCAGTATTTAGAAATTCGAAGAATGCTTGCGCAATTAGTTGTTACAACATTCTTATTCTTTTCAGGTTTTGGTATTATGGAGTCAATCAAACGTAAGGGAGCAAGCTATGTAAATAGCATTCCTTTAAAAGTGGTTGACTTGATCAATAGTTTTGTCATCGCCATTCTGATGTATGTGGTTTTAAACTTGTATATCGGAAGAGATATGAGTCTTTCTCAAGTCTTGTTATCTTTTATTGGATGGGAGTCTATCGGAAATAGTAACTGGTATTTATTTGATATTATAGGCTTGTATTTATTGACATTCGCAGGATTTAAGATGTGTGATGGAAAACCAACCAAATCAATCTTTTTAACGATTGTCTTAATGCTTGGCTTTATGTGGTTTGTGGGAACCTATCGTCAGGGTATGAGATGGTATAACACACTGTTATGTTATGGAGCAGGCTTACTCTACTCTAATTCTAAATCGTGGATTGATCGAACTGTGATGAAAAACGTTATAACCTGGATAGGTACAGGAGTTGTCTTAATCGTGATGTTTATCTATATGTATCAACGTCGTGAAGCGGTGAATTATTATATTGCCCATGCTGTGATTTTTAGTGTTATCATTTGTTGGGGTGCTATGGTTTTGAAGTTTCAAAGCCCGATGTTAATGTGGTTAGGAAATCATATTTTTGGTATTTACATCTTACAACGCATCCCGATGGTACTTGGAAAACACTGGGGATGGATGCAAAGCAATCCTATTTTTTATGGTGTTTTTTGCTTTGTAGCAACAATTCTTTTGGCAATTATTTTTGCGGAATTGTTGAAACACTTATCTATAAAAAAATGGATGCAGCAATTAAAAAGCAGAGCATAATCTTTCATATGTGTATGTTTTAGGATAAATTATGCTTGATTATTTAGAAATATCTCAAAAATGGTAGTTTCACTATGTGTATTATTGTATAATAATGAATGGTGGAGACACTAAGAAAAAAAGGAGTATGACTATGTTTAAAAGTATTCAATATGTATTAAAGGAAAACTTTTCAAATCTATATCGTATTTTCTGTATTGCACGTTATGAATTGCTTGCAGATATGAGAGATTCAAAGTTTGGTTTATTTTGGAACTTTGCATCACCAGCTATTCAAGTGTTAACGTATTGGTTTGTATTTGGTATAGCGATGAATCGTAGAGGGTATGATGGTGTTGATTTTTTACCTTGGGTTGTTGTTGGTTTTGCGGCATGGTGGTATATCAGTCCCTGCATCACACAAGGTTGTAGTGCGGTTTTCTCTAAGAAAAATGTCATTACAAAAATGAAGTTTCCAATTAGTGTATTACCAGCTACAGTATGCTTAAAAGAATTATTTAATCATATATGTATGCTAGCTGTTACTTTTATCGTTTTAATTATCTGTGGATATTATCCAAATATCTATTGGTTAAATTTAATATATTATGCATTTTGTGCATTTATGTTAGTTGAAACATTGTCTTTGGTAACATCTGTTTTAACTATGATTTGGCGTGATGTTAAAAAATTAGTTGTATCATTGATGCGTATGTTATTGTATCTATCACCGGTACTATGGCCAGCGATGTTACAAGATATTCCAATCATGACCATTATTTTAAAACTAAATCCAATTTATTATATCGTGACAGGATATCGTGATGCTGTCTTCTTTCATAAGAGTTTCTTAGCACATCCCGCTTTAACACTTTATTTCTGGGTAGTGATTATTGTTTTATTAATAATTGGATCAAGTCTAATGTATCATTTTAAACGTAAAATGGTAGATATGATTTAAGGAGTCTAGTATGAAGAATAAAAATTCAGAATATGCGGTAGAGTTGCATAACGTATCAAAAATATATACGTTAAAACAAAAAAATAGTGGAAATAAACATCAGAGTTTTTATGCTTTAAAGGATATTTCTTTTAAAGTGAAAAAAGGAGATGTTGTTGGGGTGCTTGGAACGAATGGTTCTGGTAAATCGACATTATCTTTATTATTATCTGGTATTTCCGATCATGATGGTGGAGAATTGATCGTCAATGGAGAACAAGCATTGATCTCTATTAACACAGGGTTAAATCCACAATTGACTGGAGAAGAAAATATCAATGTGAAAGGTGCTTTACTTGGCTTATCGAAAAAACGCATTGAGGAAATTAAAGAAGGAGTTATTGAATTCGCAGAGCTTGGAGATTTCTTATATCAACCAGTTAAGAAATATTCAAGTGGGATGAAATCTCGTCTTGGATTCTCGATTTCTCTTGCTTTAGATCCTGATATTTTTATTGTCGATGAAGCTTTATCTGTTGGAGATAAAGGTTTTGCACAAAAGTGTATGAAACGTATGATGAAATTAAGAGATGAAGAAGGAAAGACAATCTTCTTTATTTCTCACTCCTTACCACAGGTAAAAAGCTTCTGTAAAACAGGTTTATGGATTGAGGGTGGACAACTAAAAGAGTTTGGAGACATTGATGAAGTCTGTGAACACTATTCTGAGTATGTTGATGAATACAATGCATTAACAGAAAAAGAAAAGAAGAAACAACGTGATGAAAAATTTGCTGAGCGAATTATTAAAGGACCAATCAAACGTAGTATTTGGGAAAGAATATTTAAATAACATAGGAGAGAACATATGAAAAAAGTATTAACTTATGGAACATTTGACTTATTTCATGTAGGTCACTTAAACTTATTAAGAAGAGCAAAAGAATTAGGGGATTATTTAATTGTTGCAGTTTCGAGTGATGAGTTTAATTTAGGTAAAGGAAAAGTTTGTAAGATCAAAGATACAGACCGTATGCAAATTGTGGAAGCAATTAAATATGTTGATAAAGTAATTCCAGAAACGAGCTGGGACCAAAAAATTGAAGATGTTAAAAAATATGGTGTTGATGTCTTCGTTATGGGTGATGATTGGAAAGGAAAATTTGACTTCCTTAAAGATTATTGCGAAGTGGTTTATTTACCACGTACAGAAGGAATCTCAACAACACAATTAAAAGAAGAATTAAAAGGTAACTAATCGTATATATTGAAATACAAGGAGGGAATTGTTTAATGAAAACAGTTGTAATTGGTAGTGGATCTTGGGGATCTGCATTAGCTCAAGTTCTTTGTGATAATGGAAGAGACGTTATCATCTATGGTAACTGTGAAAGTGAAATCAATGATATCGAACAAAATCATCGTAATTCTAAATTCTTTGATGATGTAGAAATCAATCCAAACTTACATGCTACAATGGATATCAATGTAGTGAAAGATGCAGATGTTGTGGTCTTAAGTGTACCAACCATCGCAATCGAAAGTGTATGTCGTCAAATCGACCCACTTCTAAAAGGAAAAACAATCATTGTGAATGTGTCTAAAGGATTTCATCCTGAAACATTTGATCGCATGTCAAATGTTATTCGTAGCACTATTTCAGAAGAAAAATTAAGCAGTGTTGTTTCTTTAATTGGACCAAGTCATGCGGAAGAAGTTGTCATTCGTATGTTGACAACAATCTGTTCAGTATCTTTAAATCATGAAGATGCTACAACTGTTCAAGAGTTATTCTCTAATGAATACTTACGTATTTATACAGGAACAGATGAAATTGGTAGTGAAATCGGTGTTGCTGTGAAAAATGCAATTGCTGTAGCAAGTGGGGTTCTTTATGGTTTAGGCTATGGAGATAACACACGTGCTGCTCTAATTACAAGAGGACTTGCAGAAATGAGTCGCTATGGTGTTGCTATGGGTGGTAACAAAGAAACATTCTTAGGATTAACTGGTGTTGGTGACTTAATTGTTACATGTACTAGTAAACACTCAAGAAACTTCCAAGCAGGATATGACATTGGAAAACATAACAGCGCAAAACATTTCTGGGAAACAAATACAAAAACAGTGGAAGGTGTTCGTACTGCGAAAGCTGTTTATGAAAACTCTAAGAAATTAGGTATTGATATGCCAATCGTTAGTGAAATTTATAAAGTATTATTTGAAGAAAAAGATCCATCTATTTCAGCTAAAGAATTAATGCTTCGTGAATTGAAGAGCGAATGGGATAACTAATCCATTCTTAAAAACAGTTTTATATAGCTGTTGTAACAATTTTGTTAGAACAGCTTTTTTTATGATATAAATGTTGTATAATGAATGAGAAATCGACGTTTTAGTCGAGAGGAGTTAGAAAGATGAAGATATTGATTAAAGTTAAAAAAATTGTAATCACATTGATTCAATTGATTTATCATATGATCTATCGCTTGATTCCTGTAGATCAGCATACGATTTTGTTTTTATCCTTCCATGGACGTGGGTATTCCGATAATCCAAAAGCCATCTATGAGCAAATGCGTAAGGATGAGCGTTTCAAGGATTATCACTTCGTTTGGTGTATTAAAAACAACAAGCAGAAGAAGATTGAAATTGAAGGTGCAACCATCATTAGTTATCTAAGTGTTGCTTATTTCTTCTATTTATCAAGAGCAAAATATTGGGTATTTAATTGTAAGATGCCTGCATATATTGCGAAAAAAGAGAACCAGATTTATTTACAAACTTGGCATGGAACACCATTAAAACGTTTAGGACATGATATTCATGTGGATAAAGATACAACCTTCTATCGTTCTCAATTGAGTGCTGAAGAAATGTATCGAACATATGACGTTGATGTTGCGCGTTATAACTATATGATTTCACCAAACTCTTTCTGTACCGATATCTTTCAATCTGCATTTGCGATTGATCGTGCACGTTTGATTGAAACAGGATATCCTAGAAATGATATCTTAACGAATGCCACAGCAGAACAAAAACAAGCCATTAAAGATCGCTTAGGTATTCCAAGTGATAAGAAAGTCTTGTTGTATGCTCCAACATGGCGAGATAATCAATACGTGAGAGCAGGCTATACATTTAAATTAGAAGCAGACTTTAAAAAGTGGAAAGAGATGCTTGCTGATGACTATGTTGTTGTATTTAAGCCACATTACTTAATTATCAATGAAACGGCGAAGGATGAATCATTAAAAGGCTTCTTATTCAACATTGAAGCAAATGAAGACATCAGTTCACTCTATTTAATTGCGGATGCTTTAGTAACGGATTACTCTAGTGTATTCTTTGACTATGCAATCTTAAATCGACCAATCTATTTCTATATGTATGATATTGAAAGCTACAAAGATGAACTACGTGGTTTCTATATTGATATTTATAAAGACTTACCTGGTAAGATTTACGATCAAGAACAAGCGATGCTTGAAGCGATTAAACAAGGGGATTACGACTTTGATAAGCTTAAAGAATTCAATGCATACTTTAATGAACATGAAGATGGTTGTGCTTCAAAACGTGTTGTAGAAACATTACTAACAGGAGTTACATCATGGGATTAAAAGTATTGATTCTTGACATCGTACTTGGATTTTTCAATATCTTTGTGAAATTGTGTCCAATCAACGACAAGAAAATTGCATTTGTTTCTTTAGAAAGTACAACCTTACAAGATGATTTAAAACAGATTTATGATAGCTTAAAAGATCAAGATTACAAGTTTTCCTTTGTTTTAACAAGTTTTCGCAAGAATAACTTATGGACGAATTTCACTTATTTTCTAAACACCATCAAGCAGCTATATGTCATCAACACAGCAAAACTTGTATTTATCAATGATAATAATTATGTCATTAGTAAATATAAAAGAAGTGGTGTTTGTGTCGTACAAGTATGGCATGCGAGTGGAGCCATCAAAAAGTTTGGGAATGTGATTAAGCGTAGTTATCCGATTGCCAATTATGACTATATCTTAGCGAATGGCAAGTATTGGATCCAACCATACAGCCAAGCGTTTTCTGTAAAGGAAGAGCAAGTGCTACCAATTGGCATGCCTCGTTTAGATTTAGTTGTTGATGAAGCATATATGCATCAAGCAAGAGCGGATATGCTTCAACGTTTTCCACAATTAAAAGATAAAAAAGTCGTTCTCTATGCTCCAACATTTCGAGGTGATATCTACAAGGGTGTCACAAAGGTGGATATTGACTTAGATACAGTTGCTAAGCGATTAGGGGATGATGTGATCATCTTATTTAAATGCCATCCATTATTACATGATGCAAGTTATGCTGGAAGTAATCAAGTGATCAATATGAATGATGAAGTCTTATATCATTTATTCAGTGTTGCGGATTGCATGGTTTCCGATTTTTCAAGTATTATCTTTGACTTTGCTTTGATGCATAAACCAGTTTATGCTTATGTGCCAGACTTAGAAAACTACTTAGAAGAACGCGGTTGCTTTGTGGATTATCAGGAATTGATGAGTGGGCATATTGCCCATGATGAAGAAGAATTGATTCATTTAATCAAAGAAGAAAAGAATCATGCAGATGTGATTAAGGCAAGTTACGTAGATTGTTGCGATGGCAACAATCTAGCACGTACACTAGACTTAGTAAACACCATCATGCATGCATAACGTCAGGTGAACAGGATTTCCTGACGTTTTTTTATGAAACAAAAGTAAGTTTAAGCATACAATGTAAGCGTTTACTAAAAAAGTATGTGCAATTTTTAACAAGAAATGGTTCTGAAATATGAATTTGTTTGTATTTAATTGTGAAATATTGTAAAATTAGATTGCTATTGAGAGGAGTTAGTAGGTTTATGATAAACGAATTCAAGAACAAAAAAGAGTTTCAAGAAGAGTTCAAACGTAGAATTATTGAACGTTATGGCCGTTCTTTTGAACAAGCACACATTACTGAAAAGTACATGGTCCTTGGAGAAATGGTCAGAGATTATGCAAGTATTCACTGGAATGATACAAAAAATGCTTTAGCAGAAAATCATTGTAAGCAAATGTATTATTTTTCAATGGAATTCTTAATGGGACGTCTTTTGACAAACAACTTAATGAACTTAGGTATCTACAATTTAGTAAAAGAGGGACTTGCTGAATTAGGTTTAGATATCAATGAATTGGAAAATTTAGAAAGTGATGCTGGACTTGGAAACGGTGGGCTAGGACGTTTAGCTGCTTGTTTCTTAGATTCATTAGCTTCTTTAAATTTACCTGGTAACGGTAACTGTATCCGTTATGAATACGGATTATTCAAACAAAAAATTGAAAATAACCAACAGGTAGAAGTACCTGATCAATGGTTATCATTAGGAAACGTATGGGAAGTACGTAAACCAAAACATGCAGTCAATGTTAAATTTGGTGGTCATGTTGATATGTGGATTGGTCAAGACGGTAAAGCCGTTGTAAACCATGTACCAAGTTTAGTTGTACGCGCTGTTCCTTATGATGTACCTATTGTTGGTTATGATACAAAAGTAACAAACACATTACGTTTATGGAGTGCAGAAGTAGCAGATGATGCTTGCGATGCAGCAAACTTAAACGAATATGTAAATGAAGTACGTGAAATCTGCCGTAACGTATATCCAGATGATTCAACAGAACATGGTAAATTATTACGTTTAAAACAACAATATTTCTTTGTTGCTGCAGGTTTAAACAATATTATTGATGCTCACTTACGCATTTACGGAACATTAGATAACTTTGCAGAAAAGAATGCAATCCAATTAAATGATACTCACCCAGTATTATGTATTCCTGAATTAATGCGTATCTTATTAGATGACTATCGTTATGAATGGGAAGATGCTTGGAAAATCTGTACAGAAACAATGGCTTATACAAACCATACAGTCTTAGCAGAAGCCCTAGAAAAATGGCCAATCCAATATGTACAAACTTTATTACCACGTATTTATATGATCATTGAAGAAATCGATCATCGTTTCAAATATACATGTTCACATGATTTTGGACGTCCTGATTTAATGAACGAATGCTGTGTAATTAAAGATGGTCAAGTACATATGGCTAACCTTGCAATCATCGGTTCACATAGTGTAAACGGTGTAGCTGCATTACATACAAAAATCTTAATCCAGGATGTCATGAACAAATTCAACAGTTTATATCCAGGAAAATTCAATAACAAAACAAACGGTATTACACACCGTAGATGGTTATTATATTCTAACCCACAATTAACAAACTTGTTAGAAGAAACAATTGGACCAGACTTCAAAAAGCATCCAGAAAAATTAGTTGATTTAATGCCACATATCGATGACAAAGAATTACAAGCAAAATTCTTAGATGTGAAGATGGAACGTAAGAAAATCCTTGCGAAATATATCAAAGATACTTTGAATATTGACATTGATGTAAATTCAATCTTCGACGTACAAGCAAAACGTTTACATGCTTATAAACGTCAATTATTGAATGTGATGAACATCATCCACTTATACTTCCGTATGAAAGAAGATCCAAACTTCCGTATCTATCCTAGAACATTCATCTTTGCAGCAAAAGCAGCTCCTTCTTATACATTCGCAAAAGAAGTTATCAAATTGATTCACTGTGTAGCTGACAAAGTAAACAATGATAGTGATATTTCACCATTCATGAAAGTGGTATTCATCCCTAACTATGGTGTATCAATCGCTGAAATCTTAATGAATGCTGCTGATGTTTCTGAACAAATTTCTACAGCTGGTAAAGAAGCAAGTGGTACAGGTAACATGAAGTTCATGATGAACGGTGCAATCACATTAGGAACAATGGATGGAGCAAATGTTGAAATCGTTGAACGTGTTGGCTTTGACAATGCTGAAATCTTCGGTTTACGTGCTGACGATGTTGCTTTAATCCGTCATGAAAATTCATATGATGTATGGAGAAAATACAACCAAAATAGAGATATTCAAAAAGTTGTTAATAGCTTCATCGACTCAACATTCTCAAGTGATCCTCAAGACTTTAAACAAATTTATAACGAATTAATGTTTAAAAATGATGAATACTTATTATTAGCTGACTTCGAAGCATATGTTCATGCTCAGCACAATGTTGAAAACCGTTATCGTGATCGCGATGGATGGGCTAGATTATGCTTATTAAATATTGCACAATCTGGATACTTCTCAAGTGATCGTACAATTGCGGAATATGCAACAGATATTTGGAATATTGAAGGCGTAGACGTTAAATAGTAGTAGATGAAGGGCGATCAATGATCGTCCTTTTTTAAGCTATGCATTGAAAATGTATAGTTTAATGATAAATGAAACAAGATTATAATTATGGGATAATTTTCACACAAATTGAGTGTAAAATGTAAAAAATGATTATAATCTGTTATAATAATACATAGGTGATAAAGTTATGCGACAAAGAGATTATTATGAAGCTTATCTAGATGATTTTGATAAGATTATAGTATTTATGTCACGTAATTCTTATGAAGGCGTGAGTAATAAATTCTATTTAAAAGACACATTTGGTCATGAATATGAATTACATATTCAATCCATCGAACAAACACATTGTAACTATAATAAATATGTGTTAGCTCTATATGATGATATTGAGATTGGAAAGGAATATTATGTTGTACACCAACATGCACGTGCAACGATCTTAAATTATAGTGTCATTACCAAGACAGCTCAATTTGATGAGATGTTTTACTATGATGGTGATGATTTAGGTTATACTTATCATCAAAACTACACAGATTTTGCATTGTGGGCACCTACTGCTGCTCGTGTAAAATTAGAAGTTGTGAAAAATGATTGTGTATATACATATGAAATGAAACGAAGTGAGCGTGGTGTTTTCCGTTATTCTGTTTTAGAAAACTTAGAAAATGCGACATATGTTTATTTTGTACGTGTGAATGGCGTATGGAATGAAACCATTGATCCGTATGGTGTCACTTCGATTGAAGATGCAAAACGTAGTGCTGTTGTGGATATGAGTAAAATTCGCATGAAAGATTATCCTCTGCCAAAGATGAAGAGTAATTGTGATGCAATTATTTATGAAACAAGCGTGCGTGATTTTACGATGCAATCAAATATTGGTGTCACATGTCCTGGAACGTTCTTAGGTTTTGTGGAAGAAAATGAAGTCACGAAGAAGTTGAACACTGGGTTTAGTTACTTAAAATCATTAGGAGTAACCCATGTGCAATTGATGCCTGTGATGGATTTTGGTTCTGTAGATGAAATCTTTCCACTAAAACATTATAACTGGGGTTATGATCCTGTTCATTATCGTAGCTTAGAAGGAAGTTATAGTAGTGATCCTCATAATCCATATAGTCGTATGTTTGAATTCACAAAACTTGTGGAAGAATGTCATAAAGCAGGAATGCGTGTGAACTTAGACGTTGTGTTTAATCATGTGTATGATAAAGAAGCAAACTGTTTTGAAAAAACTGTACCGAATTATTATTTCCAAATGAATGATCAAGGAGATTTCTCCAATGGAACATTCTGTGGAAATGATGTGGATTCTACACGTAAGATGTGCTCTAAATATATCGTAGATGCATGTAAGTTCTTAGTGAAAACATATCATATTGATGGTCTGCGCTTTGACTTAATGGGAATCTTAGATATTGATACGATGAATCATGTTTATCAAGAGTGTAAAGTATACAATGATGACTTCATGGTTTATGGAGAAGGCTGGGATATGCCAAGCTTCTTAGACTTTAGACGTCGTGCAAGTATTCGTAACAATGCAAGTACACCAAACATTGGTCATTTCTCTGATCGTTTCCGTGATGTTGTCAAAGGACGAACAGCAACCAATGAAGTCAATGTCAAAGGATATTGTACAGGTGCTTTATATTTGATTGAAATTATGAAAAACTGTTTAAGTGCAAGTTGTACAAATGTGGGTATGGAAAAATTATTCCAAAATCCAATTAATGTGATCAATTATGTAGAATGCCATGATAACATGACAAGTTGGGATAAACTAAAGGAATGCTGTAAAGAAGATAATAAAGATGTGCGTATCGCAAAACAAAAGATGATGATTGCAGCGGTCTTATTATCCCAAGGTGTTCCATTCCTTCATAGTGGTCAAGAGTTCGCAAGAAGCAAACATTCTTTACCAAATACATATGAAGAAAGCGATGAAATCAACAAATTAGATTTCCAACGTCGTGATCAATATGGCGACATTGTACAATGTACAAAAGACTTAATTGCTTTGCGTAAAACCCATCCATGTTTACGCTATGCAACAAAAGAAGAAGTTGAAGCCCATGTTCACTTTGATGTGGTGAATGGCAAAGCCTTAGTCTATCGCATGGATGAAGATTTCTCTTCTCTTGTAGTCATCTTCAATCCATCCAATGATCGCTTTGAATATGATTTAGGCTGTGCTTATCATCTGCTTTATTACAATGGAGCAAGTGAGGATGTCTTAGTACAGAAGATGAATATTGAACCATATAGTGTGGTTGTATTTGAACGTAAATAAGTAAAAAGGAAGAAAATCTCTTCCTTTTTTTGTAGAAAATTGGTGTTATATGAATATTCGTTTGACTTTCAAAGTTTATTTGCTATAATTGAAACGACAAATTAGCATTTTTATTTGTCGCAAAGGATTGAAACTATAGGGAGGGCTAGATATGAAAATAGCAATTATAACTGATAGTGGAAGTGGATTTAGTGAACGACAAGCAAACGACTTAGGGGTTTTTTATTTACCATTACAGATTCTATTAAAGGATCAAATGTATTTGGATGGAAAAACCATTTCAGTAGACGAAATATACGATTTATTAGGAAAAGGTGAGATGCCAACAACATCCATGCCTCCAATTGGAATTATTGAAGAAGTGTTTACGAAGATAAAAGAAGAAGGATATGACGAAGTCATTGCCATTCCTTTATCAAGTGGGTTATCTTCAACAACAAGTGTCATGCAAGCAAGTGCAAATGATTTAGGATTATCCATTCATTTTGTAGAAGAATATTCAACATGCTTCATTCAACAGTATTTAGTTGAACAAGCGGTTCGTTTAGTTAACGAAGGATTAGCACTAGATGAAATTTTAACTAAACTTCGTGCAAGTGCAGATGATAGTGGGTCTTTGATTATTCCAGATGATCTTCAACATTTAAAACGTGGTGGACGTTTAACACCATTAGCGGCAGCACTTGGTGGATTATTAAAAATTAAACCAATCTTACAATTAAACAAGAGCACAGATGGTAAAATCGATGTGTTTGATAAAGTACGTACGATGTCAAAAGCAATGACAAAAGCAGTCAATACGCTAAAAGAACAAGGCTTAGACAACAGTTATGAAGTACGTGTGATGCACAGTGGTGATGAAGAAACAGGACTTGCTTTACAAGCTGTGATGAAAGAAATCTTACCAGAAGTAGAAACTGGTTTAGGAATCATTGGTGCTGTCATTGCCGTTCATACAGGACTTGGTTGTGTTGGTGTACAATTTATTAAAAAAGTAAAATAAGCATAGAATCCCTTTTGCACGATTGCAGGAGGGATTTTTTTTAAGAATACTTTCGATAATCAAACGATTTGCTTTCTTTACACTTTAAAATAAAGTATAATGAAGGAGATATTGGAGGGATATGCCATGAAAACAGCATTTATTACAGATAGTGGTACGGGTAAAACTGTGGCAGAACTTGCCAAAGATGGTATTTATAGCGTGCCTTTGTTAGTGAGTTATGATAATAAGAGTTATGAAGATTTAGATGATTTATCAATTGATGAAGTTTATGCTTTAATGGAAAAAGGTGTGATGTTATCAACATCTTTACCATCTTTAGGTAAAATGGAAGAATTGTTTGAAGATTTAAAAGGACAAGGTTATGAGCAAATTTTTGCAGTTCCTATTTGCAGTGGTTTAAGTGGAACAATCAATGCAATGGAATTATGTGCTCGTAATGTTGGCATTGCATTTGATTATGTGGATAGTTGTGTCACAGCTGTTGTACAAGAATATATGGTGAAACTTGCAAAAAAAGAACATGAAGCTGGTAAGAGCATCGAAGAGATTAAAGCCTTATTAAATCGTGTGATTGAATCAACTCAAACATTTATCTTACCAAGTGATCTTCAACACTTAAAACGTGGTGGACGTTTAACACCGTTAGCTGCAGCTCTTGGTGGATTGTTGAAGATTAAACCAATCTTAAAGATCAACAAAGAAACAAAAGGAAAAATTGACGTTGCGGATAAGGTACGTACGATGCATAAAGCCATGGATGTTGTCATCAACATGTTAAAAGAAAAAGGTGTTGATGATTCTTACATGATTACGATTGCCCATGCAGATGATGCCAAAGAAGCAGATGTTTACATGAACAAAGTAAAAGCAGCTTTCCCAAATGCGAAAACTCAGGTCATTAAATTAGTTTCTGTTGTTGGTGTGCATACAGGTAGAGGTTGTCAAGCAATCCAAGCATTTAAATTAGTTGACTAAGCAATGAGGAATACAGGATTTTTATCTTGTATTCTTTTTTTTGTGTAAATGAAATGACGACTCCTGGTGATTTTAGGTATAATAAGGGGTACGAAATCATGTATAATAAAGGTAGTTTGGAGGAATGTGTATGAGTCATGATTATATAGACATTAAAGGTGCAAGAGAAAACAATTTGAAAAATATTGATGTGAAAGTACCTCGAGATAAATTTGTTATTATGACTGGTGTATCTGGTTCAGGGAAGACATCCCTAGCTTTTGATACCATCTATGCGGAAGGTCAACGTCGCTATGTGGAATCATTAAGTGCCTATGCCCGTCAATTCTTAGGAAATAGTGAAAAACCAGATGTGGATAGTATGGAAGGGTTATCCCCTTCGATTTCCATTGATCAAAAAACAACGAGTAACAACCCTCGCTCAACTGTAGGAACTGTAACGGAAATCTATGATTACTTACGTTTGATGTATGCAAGGATTGGAGTTCCTTATTGTCCAACCCATCAAGAGCCGATTACATCACAAACGATTAAACAGATGGTTGATAAGATTATGGAACTCGAAGATAAGACACGTTTGATCATCTTATCTCCAGTGATTCATGGTAAGAAAGGAACACACAAAGATTTATTAGAAAATCTGCAAAAAGAAGGATTTTTGCGTGTTCGTGTCGATGGTGAAACGAAGTTAATTGAAGAGATGGAGCCATTAGAAAAGAATAAAAAACATACGATTGATGTCGTTGTCGACCGTATTGTAAAAAGCAATGATCGCTCTCGTCTTCATGATTCCCTAGAAACAGCATTGAAGATGAGTGATGGACTTGCGATGGTTAGTTACAATGGAGAAGAAATCTTATTCTCAAGTAATTATTCTTGTAAGTATTGTGGTTTTAGCATTCCAAAATTAGAACCAAAACTATTCTCTTTCAATGCTCCTTATGGGGCATGTGATGCTTGTAAGGGATTAGGGGTAACACAGAAAGTCGATGTGGATTATTTAATTCCTGATAAAGAAAAGAGCATTCGTGAAGGTGGTATTATCTATTATAAAAATATTGTAGGAACAGAAAACTTAGAGTGGCAAAAGTTTGCGGCTTTATTAAATTATTATGATATATCATTAGATAAACCTTTAAAAGAGATGACAAAGAAAGAGATGGATATCATCTTACATGGCTCTTATGATTTAATTTCTTATAAATTAGAATCAAGAAGTGGCAATGTGTTAAAGAAGACAGAATTCATTGAAGGTGTTTCAACGTTGATTGAACGTCGTTATATGGAAACAAGTTCACAGATGTCAAGAGAATGGTATCAAACTTTCTTAGCAGAAGCACCATGTCCAAAATGTAAAGGAAAACGTTTGAATGAACAAGCTCTTAGTGTGCGTGTTGGTGGATTGAACATTTATGAGTGGACAACGATGTCGGTTCGTCAAGCGAGCATTTTCATGGATGAGTTACAATTAAGTAAACAACAAGAAGAGATTGCACGCTTGATTGTTAAAGAAATCAAAGAGCGTTTAAGCTTTTTAAATAATGTCGGTTTAGGTTATTTAACCTTAGATCGTTTAGCTGGAACGCTATCTGGTGGAGAAGCACAGCGTATTCGTCTTGCGACACAGATTGGTTCTCATTTAAGTGGTGTTCTTTATGTTCTTGATGAACCAAGTATTGGTCTTCATCAAAGAGATAATGATCGCTTGATTCAAACATTAAAAGATATGCGTGATTTAGGAAACTCCTTAATTGTTGTGGAACATGATGAGGATACGATGCGTGCTAGTGATTATATTATTGATATTGGACCTGGAGCTGGTATTCATGGTGGAGAAGTCGTTGCGGCTGGAACACCAGAAGAAGTGATGGCCAATCCAAATTCTATCACAGGACAATATTTAAGTGGAAAGATGAAAATCGATGTGCCAACTGAGCGAAGAAAAGGGAATAAGAAAAAGATTGAAGTTGTGGGAGCAAGTGAAAATAACTTGAAAAATGTTACAGTTAAAATTCCTCTTGGTACCTTTACGGTTGTCACGGGTGTGAGTGGAAGTGGAAAGTCTTCTTTAGTCAATGAAGTGTTGAGTAAGGGGATTATGAATGCGTTAGGAAGAACACGTATTAAACCAGGAAAACATAAACGTATCAAAGGTATTGAAAACATCGATAAAATCATTGATATTTCTCAAGATCCAATTGGACGTACACCGAGAAGTAATCCTGCCACTTATACAGGAGTCTTTGATGATATTCGTGCTTTATTTGCTCAAACACCAGAAGCAAAGATGCGTGGCTATGATAAAGGACGCTTCTCCTTCAATGTGAAGGGAGGTCGTTGTGAGGCTTGTCAGGGTGATGGAATCTTGCGTATTTCCATGCATTTCTTACCAGATGTCTATGTGCCATGTGAAGAATGCGGTGGAAAACGATACAATGATGAAACCTTGCAAGTAACCTATAAAGGAAAGACGATTTATGATGTTTTAGAGATGAGCGTCGAAGAGGCAATTGACTTTTTCTCAAATATGCATAAAATTAAACATAAGCTACAAACATTAAAAGATGTTGGTTTAGGCTATATTAAACTTGGACAAAGTGCGACAACCCTATCTGGTGGAGAAGCCCAACGTGTAAAACTTGCCAGTGAATTGCAACGAAAAGCAACTGGGAAAACACTATTTGTCTTAGATGAGCCAACAACCGGGTTACATAGTCATGATGTGAAGAAATTATTAGAAGTTCTTCAACGCATCGTATCCAATGGAGATACAGTATTAGTGATTGAACATAATTTAGATATTATTAAATCCGCAGATTATATTATTGATATCGGACCAGAAGGTGGAGATGAAGGTGGAGAAATCATCGCCTGTGGAACACCGGAACAAGTAGCCGAAGTGAAAGAAAGCTATACAGGTCAATACTTAAAGAAAGTATTGCAGAAAGGATAACATATGAGTGATACAATGAGTTGTCCAATTGGAAAATTGGCAGAAGAATTTGACTTTGAACAATTAACAGGAGATCCAGAATCTCTAAAACGTCCAATTTCAGTTGCGGATACAAATCGTCCAGGACTTGAACTTGCAGGTTTCTTTGACCATAGTCAAGCAAAGCGAATTGTCGTATTAGGAGATAAAGAAATTGCTTATATCGAAACGATGAGTCAAGCAAAACAAAGAAAGTCCTTTAATTTTATTACGAATGATGAAACACCAGGAATTATCATTACGAAAAATCATGAATGTCCTGAAATCTTACGTCGTTGTGCTGCACGTAAAAATTTCCCAATCTTCCGTACAGCTTATCCAACATGGCGTTTAATTGTCGACATGGTTGCCTTTTTAGATGAACAATTAGCAACTAGTGAGTGTATTCATGGTGGATTGTTATCCATCTATGGAAAAGGTGTTTTAATTCGTGGTGAAAGTGGAATGGGGAAAAGTGAAATTGCCCTTGAATTGATCAAACGTGGTCATAGTTTAGTTGCGGATGATCGTGTGGATTGCTATCGTATCCACAATAAGATCATTGGAAAAGCACCAGAATTATTACGTGATATGTTAGAAATTCGTGGAATTGGTGTCATCAATGTTGCACGTATGTTTGGGGTTAGCTCTGTTTTACCAAAGACAGAAGTAAACTTCCAAGTCAACTTAGAACCATGGGATAAAAACCGTGATTATGATCGTGTTGGTATCGATGATAAGAAATGTGAAAGTATTTTAGGTATAGAAATTCCTAAGATCAGCGTTCCTGTGCGCGAAGGACGTTCTATGGCAGTCATCATTGAGTCTGCAGTCACAAACTTCATGTTGAGTGAAATGGGCATGGATAGCGCGAAGGAATTTGAACAACGAGTATTAGATTTTATTGAAACAAACAGACAAGGAGAGTAGAAACGATGTCGTTTTTTCCAGATACAAAAACTTTTTTAAGCATTGGCGGATTAACCGTTACATGGTATGCTGTGATTATTATAACAGGGGCATTTATTGCTTATTATTTGACGCTTCGTCAAGTAAAAAAATGGGGATATAAAGAAGAAATCTTTGAAAACTTCTTTTTGATGATGTTACCAATATCCATTGTGGGAGCAAGATTATATTATGTAATCTTTGAATGGAACAATGTGTATGCACAAAATCCAATCTCAGCCTTTTACATTTGGGAGGGAGGATTAGCCATCCATGGTGGTGTGATTGCAGGTACCTTATTTGGTATTTGGTATTTCCATCGTCATCAGATCAATGGCCTTCGTATTGCGGATGTCATCTTTCCAAATTTAATGATTGCCCAAGCGATTGGTCGTTGGGGAAACTTCATGAATCAAGAAGCCTTTGGACAAATTGTTCGTCCAGAGTTTTATGATCACTGGCCATCTTTTATTAAGAATCAGATGTATATCGATGGGTACTATCGCCAACCAACATTCTTATTTGAAAGTGTGGGAAACTTAGTTGGTTTCTTCTTGATTACGGTTGTCTATAAAAAGTATGGACGTAAAAAACGTGGGGATTTAGCCTTTGCATATTTTGCATGGTATGGCATGGTACGCTTCTTTGTGGAAGGCTTACGTACGGATAGTTTAATGCTTGGCCCATTACGTATTGCCCAAGTGGTATCCTTAGTTGGGGTGTTGATTGGTGTCTTAGGAATCTTAGGCGTTTTTGATAAGTTATTTGCGAAGGTATGGCCATTTAGAAAACGTCAACCAGCGATTCTATTTGATTTAGATGGAACATTAGTGGATACAAAAGATTTAATCTTTGCTTCTTTCCGTCATACATTTGAAAAATATTTACCAGATCAAACATTTAGTGATGATGACTTATATGCTTTTATGGGTCCATCTTTAAAAGATACCTTTACCAAAATGGTAAAACCAGAACAAGTGGACGAAGCCATTGCATATTATCGTGCATTCAATAAGAGTCATCATGATGAGTATGTGAAAGAAATGCCACATGTGAAAGAAACATTGGATTATTTAAAAGAACATGGCTATCCGATGGGAGTAGTAACCAACAAGATTCGTGATGTGGTCATGTTAGGGTTACAGCGTTTTGATTATGTCCCTTACTTTGAGGCCATCGTATGTGGGGATGATGTCAGTCAAACAAAACCAAGTCCTGAAGGAATCTTATTAGCGTTAGATCAATTGCATATGCCTTATGATGATGTCATCTACGTGGGAGATGCACCTGGGGATATTCAAGCATGTAAAAATATGAGTGGATTCTCCGTTGCCTATGTACAAAATGACTTTCGAGCACAACAGATGAAAGAAAGCAAGGCATGTGTTATGATACATGATATAAATGAAATCATTGATTTAGTAAAGGAGGAACGTGAATGGAGCGACGTTACGATTTAGTTATTATTGGAGCAGGTCCTGCTGGGATGAGTGCTGCGATTTATGGTAGCCGTGCAGGATTAAAAACAGTGATGTTAGAAATGGGAGCACCTGGTGGAAAACTAGTGAAAACACATGAAATTAGTAATTGGCCTGGTATTGTAGGGACAAATGGTGCGACTTTAGCAAGTGATATGTTTTCCCATTCAACTGCTTTTGGTGCAGAATACCAATATGGAAATGTAGTAAAAGTAGAAGATGGAGAAGAATATAAAAGAGTCATCTTAGAAGATGGTGATGTATACGAAGGAAAGGCAGTCATTGTTGCCACTGGTACACAAGAGCGTATGATGAATATTCCTGGTGAGGAAGTAAATGTTGGACGCGGAGTATCATTTTGTGCAGTATGTGATGGAGCATTTTTCCGTAATCAAGAAGTTTGTGTCATCGGTGGAGGAAACTCTGCATTAGAAGAAGCTTCTTATTTAACACAATTCGCAAGTAAAGTGAATATCATCATTCGTCGTGATGTATTCCGTGCCGATGCAATCGTACAAAATCAAATCGCAGGAAATGAAAAAATCAATGTGATTAAAAAACATATTCCTGTTGAAGTCATTGATAATGGAATGCGTGTAACGGGATTAAAAATCAAAAATGTTGATACAAATGAAGAAACAATTATTGAAACAAATGGAATCTTCCCATATATTGGATTGGATCCTGTAACTTCTTTCTTAGAAGGACTTCCTATTATGGATGAGCGTGGTTATATGGTTGTGGATGATAATTGTGAAACAAGCATCAAAGGTATTTATGGTGCAGGTGACGTCATTGCTAAAAAGTTAAGACAAGTTGTCACTGCTGCAAATGATGGTGCAATTGCTGCCCAACATGCCTTCCACCAAATTAAAGGAATTTAGAGTGATGAGGAGAATGAGTCAATCATTCTCTTTTTTTGTGTGGTAATGATAGATAAGCACTCATAGGTGTGGTAAACTAAATACGAGGTGATCATTGTGGATAAACAGAATGTAGTGTTAATAACTGGAATGTCTGGTGCAGGTAAAACAACAGCCATGGGTATTCTAGAAGATATGGGATATCATTGTATTGATAACTTCCCAGTACAATTAATTGAATCCTTAGGTAGGATCATCAAAGGGGATGAAGATGCGCGTTATAAAAACATCGCCTTGGCAACAACCGCTCTTGACTATCCTAGATTTTTACAATATTTTGAAAATCAAGATGTGAATGTACACATTGTCTTTTTAGATACAAGCAATGAGAAATTATTATTGCGTTATAAATTTACAAGAAGACATCATCCAATGATTATATTCAATAAAGCAAAAACATTAGAAGAAGCCATTGAAGTAGAACGCGATATGTTTAATGCATTGAATGAGCATGCCATCATTCACATTGATACAACAAAGTTAAATCATATGGAATTAAAGAGCATCTTAATGGAGAAATTAGCATTAGATAGCAAACGCGTCTTTTCTGTATCCTTTGTATCTTTTGGATATAAACATGGGGTGCCGATGGATGCCGACTTTATCTTTGATGTGCGTTTCTTGCCAAATCCATATTATATAGAAGAATTAAAACATCAGACCGGAGATGATCAACCAGTCTATGATTATGTGATGAGTTTTGATCAAACAAAAGAATTTGTTTCGAAGTTATCGACGTTATTAGATTTCGTATTTGATCAGTATAAAAAACAGAAAAAGAGTCATATTATTATAGCGATTGGCTGTACTGGTGGACATCATCGTAGTGTCACAATCACAAATTGGTTGTATGATCACTACCATACTATGTTTACATGCTATAAGTCACATCGTGATAAGAAAGTAGGGTAAACAATGAAAAATGTAACAGTAATCGGAGGGGGAACGGGTTTAGCCGTTATGCTTCGTGGATTAAAACAAGTTCCAAATATCAACCTGAGTGCCATTGTTACTGTTGCGGATGATGGTGGAAGTACAGGACGCATACGACGTCAGTTTCATATACCAGCGATGGGGGATATCAGAAATGTGATGTGTGCAATGGCTGAAGAAGAAAGTGTGTTTACCTCTTTGATGAACTTTCGCTTTGATGGCGATGAGTTCGATGTTGGTGGACACAATCTAGGAAATCTAATCCTAACAGCATTGACCCAAAGCACAGGTAGTTTTATGGAAGCCATACAAACATTCTCGAAGTTTTTAAAGGTCCATGGGAATATCATTCCAAGTTCTTTAGAAGTCATCACGTTGTTTGCGATGATGGAAGATGGGACAATTGTACGCGGAGAAAGCAATATTCCTAAATTTATGAACCGTATTGAGAAAGTTTTTTATCAAGAAGATGTAAAAGCGACAAAAGAAGCCTTGCAAGCAATACGTGAAGCGGATATAATCTTTTATGGCATTGGTAGCTTATATACAAGTATCTTGCCAAATTTAATTGTGAATGGAATCGCAGAGGAATTAAAAAACAACAAAGCAAAGAAAATCTACTTTTGTAATGCGATGACACAACCTGGGGAAACAGATCATTTTTCAGTGGAAGATCACATTCGTGCCATTGAGAAACATTCTTTTCAAGATGCTGTCAACATTGTTGTGACTCACAACAATACGATTGATGAAACTTTATTAGAGAAGTATGCAAAGATGGGCAGTACGAGTGTTCAGGTTCAAGAAGATGTTCACAATTATAAAATACTATATCGCGATGTATTAAGTTTTGATGAAGGATTGATTCGTCATGACTCCAATAAGATTCGTGATGTGATTATAGAATTATTAAATAAAGAGTTAGGATGAGATCGATGTCGTTTACTACAGATGTAAAATCAGAAATAGCAGCAAATGAACTTCATGAATGCTGTATGCGTGCAGAGCTTAGTGCGGTATTACAAATGTGTTCTACTATTAATTTCACAAGTACAGGTATGCATTTAACAGCAAAGACAGAAAACCCAACAACCGCAAAACGTATTTATAAATTAGTGAAAGAACGCTATGATGTAAATACGAGACTTTCCGTTATTAAAAAGATGAAATTAAAAAAGAATAACATCTATGTGATTCGTATAGAAAATAAAGCCATGGAAATCTTAAAAGATTTAGAAATCTTAACAGATGATGGTTTACAAGTCCACCCATCCTATAAGATGTTACGCAAGGATTGTTGCGCACGTGCCTATCTTGCGGGAGCATTTTTAGCAGGTGGAAGTGTGAATTCTCCAAACAAAGCGAATTATCATTTAGAGATTAGTACCAATGATGAAGAGCTTGCGAAGTTCTTACAAAAACTCATGCTTCGTTTTGATCTTCCAGCAAAATATATCAAGCGTAGAAATCAAGATGTAGTCTATCTAAAAGCATGTGATAAGATTGGTGACTTCCTTCGTTGTATTGGAGCAAGTGATGCGGTCTTTACGTTTGAAGATAGTCGTATATCACGTGATTTTATTAATTCTTTGACAAGACTTGATAACTGCGAACTTGCTAATGAGATGAAGATTATGGCAGCAGGAAAAAAACAGTTAGAAGATATTCAATGGATTGAAAATTATCGAGGACTTGAAAGCTTGCCAGAAAAACTATTACATGTGGCACTCGCAAGAAAAAATATGCCAGAAGCAAGTTTAAATGATTTATGTAAATATTGCCAAGAAACATATGGTGAGACCATTTCGAAGTCAGGCTTAAAACATCGTTTCACAAAACTAAAGGAATTAGCAGATCAATATCGTAAAGTATAAGCATAGTGAAAAAGCTATGCTTTTTTACGTTTTATGAAACAAGAAATCGTACCTAGTTGTAGAAAGAACAAGTAGGTGATCGATATGAAAAAAGAAGACATTGAAACACGTTTTGGAAAGCAGGTAAAATATTATCGTAATAAAAGAGGAATGACGCAATCAGAACTAGCCGATGCTTGTGGAAAACATCAACACTATATCTCTGATGTAGAATGTGGAAAACGCAATGTGACATTAAAGGCGATTGAAAAGATAGCCGATGCACTGCGTGTTGATGAAAGGGAGTTGTTTTAGCATATACATAAAGTTAAAATTATATTATAATGGCTATATAGAAAGTGAGGACAAAATATGAATACAATATTTTATATTTTATTATCCGCGCTCGTGATTTGGATAATGTTAAGTATTTTGCCAGTCTTATTGCCATTTCTGTTGGTAATCTTAATCGTTATGATACTTGTTATATGGTATATTTATCGAAAGGTCCATAAACAAATAAACGATTTTGATCAAGAGTTTCAAGACTTAAATACCGATGATGATAGTCAAGAATTTACATTCTTTGATCGTTATGATGAAGATAACAGCGTCAATGATGTCATTGATGTGGAATATACAGAAACGGACGCGAGTGAGCGTGATGATTAAGTAAGGTGTTTGCATGATTAAAGAAGCTAGAAAAGAAGACAAGAATGAAATTTACGAATTATGGAAACAGGCCTATCCAGATTCAGAACAAAAAAAGTTAAATTTCTATTTTCGTAATATATATGATGATGGTTTAACGTTGGTTCAAGAAGTGGATCATCACATCGTTGCAAGTTTACAGATGAATACACAAGTAGTATCCTTTCATGGATACTTACTAGATGTTTCTTATCTATTAGGGATGAGCACCCTTGCAGATTATCGAAGCAGAGGCTTGATGAAAGAATTATTTTTACAAGCATTAGATGAATGCAGTCACAATCATCTGCTTACGATGGTCAAAGCACTACAACCTAAAATCTATGAACAATATGGGTTTTCCACAGTATATGAAAGAAAGCAATATGGCATTCATCGTGAATACTTAGATGCCATTTTAGATAGCGATTATGTTATAAAAGATGTCACAAGTCAAGAATTACTAGAAGCTTATGAGACCTTTACGATTGTCTTTGATGGATATCGTCAAAGAACGCTTGCTTATTATGATCGATTATTAAAAGAATTAGAACTAGGAATGAAGCATATCGTCGCCTATAAAAAAGAAAAGGAAAGCGTTAGCGGGTATTTGATTTATGAAACGCAAGGCAATGATATCATCATTAAAGAAGCAATCTATTTAGATTCCATCTCTTTAAAACGAATGATGAAGAGCATCTTAGATGATTATAGTATGATTCGCATGGAAGTATCAAGCGGTGAACAGATTGAAAAGATCTTCCCACTTGCGAAACCTATCAATAAAGCTTACATGATGGCAAGAATTAATAACTACGAATTATTCAATAAGCTATTTAATACTGATGTGAAAACAGTTGATGAAGCATTCGCAATCTTAAAGAAACCATTGTGGTATTATGAGTCTTACTAACTATAAAAAAAAGCTGGCATGATTTTAATTTCATGTCAGCCTATTTTTTTTGTATTAGTTTTTCTTGTTTAATAATAATGCACGAACTTCATTAATTCCAAGTCCACAAGCAAAGATTGCAAATACCCAGTTTAAGTATAATACGATACCAGTAAATTTGTGGTTTTGTGCGTTGATGACAATTAAAACTGCCAATAAGAAGAATAAGACAATTTTAGTAATAATTTTGTTTGTATCTAACGCAGCTTCAGCAGCAATACGTGATGTTGTTTCTGATGGTTTAAAGTTTGGAATCTGTGGTAATGTACTTAAGAATTTACGGAATTTGACTTCCATGACTCCACATGCAATCACAGCAATTAGGATACATAACCAGATTGGAAGTTCAAACATAAATGAAAAGATTCCTGCGACCCCACCAATATAGAAACGAGAACTTAGTGTACGGAATTGTTTAGTGCGATCTGATAATACATAACCTGTATGGTTTAAACGGTTTAAATATACGGGACGACCTTTATCGTCACGATAGACGTTAAATCCTCCAATTTTTTGATCATCAGATGAAATAACTGTTTTTCTACCTTTTGTAGCCATTAAAATCACCTCTAAGTTTTATTATATATTGAAAACGAATATACGTCTATATAAAATACAGGTGAAATGATAAAAAATACTTAAAAAACAGACTATCTATGGTTTTTTTTGAAAAAACAAAAGATATAAAAAATAAAGTTTTGTAAGTGTTATCGATAATTAACTGTTTATTTGCACATTTTAACAAGTTTTCTTTGTGCTCGTTGTTTTTTTTTATATAGTGAGCTATAATAAACATGTAATAACCATAGTTCTTATGGACTAGAAAAGGAGAGATGACAAAATGACTTTTGGAAAAGACAGTGCTCAATGGGAAAGTTTAAAAGGAACTTTTACATCAACAGAAATTAATCAACAACCTGCTACATGGAGAAAAACAATTGCGCAGATCGAAGGAATGAAAGATGAATTAAAAGCTTTCATCGAAAATGTTACAAAAAATGAAGATTATGATATTATCTTAACTGGTGCTGGAACTAGTGAATTCGTTGGAAACGCTATCTACACTTATGTAGCTAAACGTAATAACTTTAAAGTTAAATCTTATGGAACTACTGATATCGTAGCTACTCCAGAAGCTTACTTATCACAAAACAAACCAACATTATTAGTATCTTACGGACGTAGTGGAAACTCACCAGAATCAGTTGGTGCAGTTGACGTTGCTGACGAAGTATGTGGAGCAAATGTTTATCACTTATTCATCACTTGTAATGCAAACGGTGCTTTAAGCAAAGCTGCAGAAACTCGTGACAATGCATTCGCAATCAACTTAACTCCTGAAACTCATGACCAAAGTTTCGCTATGACATCTAGTTTCTCTAACATGATGTTAGCTACATTATTAGCTTTCTCATTAGATGACTTAGATGCTGTTAAAGCTGAATTAGAAGACGTTATCGTTACAGCTGAAAAAACATTAGCTAACGATTGGAACGTATTCGAAAACATTGCTAACGATTTCGATTTCAAACGTATCGTTTACTTAGGAGCTGGATGCTTAAAAGGTATCGCTCAAGAAAGCCAATTAAAATTATTGGAATTAACAGCTGGACAAGTTGCAACAATGTTTGATACTCCAATGGGATTCCGTCATGGACCTAAATCAATCATCAATGATGAAACTTTAACAGTTGTTTACGTAAGTGATGATCCATATACTCGCCAATACGAAATTGACTTAATCAAAGAAATGAGCCCACAACGTAAAGGTAATAAAATTGTTGCTATCATGAACAAAGAAGACAAAGAAATCGCTGACTTAGTTGATTACTCTTATGCTTGTAACTTAGCTGAAACTCATGATAACTCATTATTAGGATTTAACTACATCGTATGTGCACAGATCTTAGCATTATTCAGATCTTTATCATTAGGATGTACACCAGACAATCCATGCCCAACTGGAGAAGTTAACCGTGTAGTTAAAGGTGTAATTCTTCACCCATACACAAAAAGATAATTAAATAATTAAATTTCGGAGGAACAATAAATGATCGGATTAATCGTAACTGGACACGGACACTTTGCAACAGGATTAACTAGCTCACTAGAATTAATCGCAGGTGCTCCACAAAATTATGTAGCTGTGGATTTCCCACAAGAATATTCTGTTGAAGATTTAGAAAGAGAATTAACTAAAGCTTTAGATTCATTAAAAGACTGTGATGGAGTTTTAGTATTATCTGACTTAGGTGGAGGTTCTCCATTCAAAACTGCTGTTATGGTAGGATTCCCTAGAGGAAATGTCGAAGTAATCGCAGGTACTAACTTACCAATGCTAATCGAAGTAAACATGGGTCGTCAATTCATCGAAGACTTAGACATGTTAACTAACATGGCTGTTAATACTGGTAAAGACCAAGTTGTTCGCTATGAATTCAAACCAGTTGAACAAGTTGAATCAGAAGACGGTATCTAGTAGATAAAACCTTAAAGGACTGTACATTGTACAGCCCTTTTTTTTCTTGCTCAATAAAAAAATCAGTTTCCTAAGAAACTGATTAGTTATAGATTGTTTTTGCATAATCAGTAGGTGTGATGCCAAACTGTTGTTTAAACTTACGAGAGAAATAGTGAATCGAAGTAAAGCCTAGCATACTAGAGATTTCACTGATTGTATGCATACTTTCTTTAATCAATAATTTGCTCTTATTTAATTTTAAATCACTGATATATTGTTTTGGTGCGGTTTGCAGATTGTTTTTAAACAATGCTTGTAAACTAGATCTTGAAATAGAGAACTTGTTACAAATTTCTTCAATTGTGATATGCTCGTAAATTGTATCATTAATATAAATGATGATTTCGTTTAACAATTCGTTTTCAAATCGCTGTTGCATTGGTGTTGATGCAATAGGAGAACTTGTTAAAAAATCATATTGTAGAATACGAATGATTAATTGTTTCAAGTAGCAAATCATCAATTCGCTATTATATAACATATGGTTATTAGAAACTTTGATGAATTCATTCAGCGCATTGTGAATATCACGATGGGCATGATAAACACGATTGGTTAGTAGATAAGAGTCAGGTATATCCATTTCAAATAAGATTGTTAAGTAGCTACAGGACTTCGAATTACCTGTATGCTGTGTATGAAACTGTCCAGGGGAATATAAAATCAAATCCATCTCGTCTAATGCATAATCTTCACCATCAACATTTGTCATTAATTCTCCGTTATCAATAAAGGTTAATTCCCAAAAATTGTGAGATTCACCAGAGAAAGAATAATTCTCATTTCTTACTTGATAATAGTACCCTAAGATTTCATTGATAGTAAAGGTTGGAACAATTGGCTCATAGGCAATTTCTTCGTCAAGGGGAATGACTTTCTTTTTACCATTTGAATCATAAAAGATTTGAATTTTAGATAATGGAGTAATGGATAAAAAATTAAAATGTACATTTTTATTTATCTTAATTAATCGATGGATGACAAATTGTTCTGGCTCTTTTTCGTCTTGATCATTGCTTACAACTAACATCACGATACCTGACAATACTTTAATATAGATATCTTGTGTATAAGTATAAAAGGAAGAAAAACTTTTTTCGCGAACACGATGTTGTATGTGATTTAGTTTTAGAGATTCAAAAACGGATGCATCACTAATAATTTCACCGTATTTATTAAAAACAAAGCTTGTTGTTTTATTAAACATGAGATAATCACCTCTTTAGATATATAGTATATCAAATTTTAGAATATGTGAAAAGTAAAGTTATTCATATAGTGGCAATATCTTATATTACAAAAATGTGAAAGAAAAACACAATTATAATGAAAACACTTTCATTTAAGCAATTATAGAACTAGAAAGAAATACAATAATTGATGCTATCACATTATTTCACAAAAGTGCTCGATATGTAAATTTTTGACTTGATTATGTATATTTATGTCTTTGTCATGCAAGCCATAGTAAAAAAAGTGAATAATAACTAAAAAAGTCAAAACTAATAATAAAAAGTGCAAAGCAATAACTAAGTTTTTGGTATAGAATGTAGGAGAACTGAAAGGGTTTACGTGGTGTGTCGTCTGAAATCAGATACACACACTACTGCTAGTTCATGTTTAAACAGATAGAAAGGAGAGAGCAAAAATGCCAGATATCGTTTTAACAAGAATTGACAACCGTCTTATTCACGGTCAGGTTGCAACACAATGGTGTGGAGTTGTTGGAGCTAACTTATTATTAGTAGCTAACGATGCTGTATCTGGTGATCAATTCCGTCAAGGTCTTATGAACATGGCTGCTCCAGCTTATGCTCAGACTAGATACTTCAGTATCGAAAAGACAATTGCAATCATCGGTAAAGCAAGTCCTGCACAACACATCGCAATCATCTGTGAAACTCCACAAGATGTACTAAGATTAGTAGAAGGTGGAGTTCCTATCAAAAAATGTAACATTGGAAACATGCACATGGCTGAAGGAAAACGCCAAGTTGCTACATCTGTTGCAGTAAATGATGATGACGTTGCAGCATTCAAAAAAATGCAAGATTTAGGTGTTGAATTGGAAATCAGACGAGTTCCAGACATCGCCGCTGAACCAATCGAAAAATTATGGAAATAATTTTTCACTAAACAAAAAAACAAACAAAATTAAATTATTTAAAACCATTTAGATGGAAGGAGAAACTTATGGACTTCAATATTATTGAATGTGTACTATTGGCCATTGTAACTTTTATCTTTGCAATTGACCAATTCTCACTTACAGAACTTATTTACCGTCCAATCATCGCTTGTCCAATCATTGGTGCTATCTTAGGTGATGCACAAACTGGATTAGTAGTTGGTGGTACTTACGAATTAATGATGATCGGTAACATGCCAGTTGGTGGAGCTCAACCAGCAAATGCTGTATTAGGAGCTGTTGTTGCTATGATCTTCGCAGTTAAAGCAGGAATGGAAACTAACGCTGCTTTAGGTGCTTGTATGATTTTCGCTACTTTCGGTACTTACGCTGTAACATTAATGTTTACAGTTATGTCAGGATTAATGGCAAAAGCTGATAAAGCTGCTGCAGATGCTAACCCTAAAGGAATTTCTAACGTATTAGCAATTTCTATGTTAGGTTTAGGAACATTATTCGCTGTAATCGCTATCTTCGCTTACGCTGCTGGTACTGCATTATCAGGAACATTAGAAATGATTTCTGAAAAAGCTAGCTGGGTATTAGGTGGTTTAGGAGCTGCTGGTGGTATGATGCGTTTCGTCGGATTCGCTATCTTATTAAAAATCATGCTTTCAAACGACTTATGGGGTTACTTATTAGCTGGATTTGCTTTCGCATTATTATTCGGAAACATCGAAGCATTAGCTCCTGCAACATTAGTATTAGTTGCATTCATCGGTATTGCAATCGCATTAAACGATTTCTTAACAAACAAAAAAATCACAGAAAATGCTGGAAGCGGAATGGGAGGTATGAGCGATGGAATCTAATGTATTAACTAACTATAAAGATACTACTCCTGCTGCTAGACTTGACAACAAAACATTGAATAAAATGGTATGGCGTTCTCGTATGTTACAAGCTGCATTCAACTATGAAAGAATGCAATCTGCAGGTTGGTTATGGGCTTTATTACCAGGATTACAAAAAATCCACACTAACAAAGAAGACTTAGCTGCTTCTATGACTCACAACCTTGACTTCATCAACACTCACCCATTCGCAGTAACATTCGTTATGGGTATGGTTCTTTCAATGGAACAAGAAAAAATGGATATCCAAACTATCCGTTCAGTACGTATCTCTACTGCTGCTCCATTAGGAGGAATTGGTGATGCATTATTCTGGTTTACATTGATCCCTATCACAGCTGGTATGACTGCTAACATGGCAATCGAAGGAAGCTGGATGGGACCTATCCTATACTTCATCATCGCATTCGGTGCTGAAATGGCTCTTGCTTATGGTTTAATGTACTGGTCATATAACTTAGGTACAAAAGCTGTATCTATGATGACTGCTAACGCTAAAGAATTTACTCACGCTGCTTCTGTATTAGGAGTATTCGTAGTAGGTGCTTTAATTTCTAACTATGGTGGTGGAACTAGATTAGGTATCTCTATCCCTAACGGTGAAACTGCAATCGATGGTGTTATGACTCCAGTATTCATCAACATCCAAGAATACTTAGACAAAATCTTACCTTGCTTAATCCCATTACTATTCACTTTAATGTGCTTCACATTAATCAAAAAGAAAAACTGGACTCCAGTAAAATGTATCGGTTTATTCTTAGTAATCGGTGTAGTTGGTGCTGCATTCGGTATCTGGGCTGGAGCTTATACTCCACTTGTACCAGTACCTTGGCAAGTAATCGCTTAGTCTAGTTACTAACAAAATCAATTTAGATGGTGCTCTCTCAATCTAAATAACTCTATCTATGTTGAGTTGAAGGCTATTCTTTAGAATAGCCTTTTCTTACCTAGATCGTCTGAACACTAAAAAAGCAGATTCTAATTTTTAGAATCTGCATTTTTTTATTTCTTTCTTTTGTTATTTACTCTATAACGTGCACCTACATCAATATCTAAAATAGTATTAGTAATTGTAGGAAGGTTACTTTCTCCATAGTGTAAATACTTTTCGTTACCATAGTGGTCAATGGTAGCTTTTGCATCTTGATAGTAAATTGAGTTATGACAAGCTTCAAAATTAAAGAGAGCACTGTCGAATGCATGAAGACTAGCTTCTAGATTGCTCTTAAATAAGATTTTTCCTTTCAGATAATATAACAATCCTGAATGAAAGGTTACTTCCTTTTGCTTCGCAATCATCGTTTCTAAGACGTCTAAGCCATGTTCCTTATGCAACAGTATAACATCATAGGAAATCACGGTAATCGTCTTTGTATCTTCATTAGCGCATGATAAGAGCGCAGGTAAGAAGTAATCTGCAAATTCTTGACTCTGACAACGTAAGCATTGATGAAACCAAGGCTCTAATATGTTGACAGCTTGTTCTTTTTTATAACTTTTTTTACTAATGGAATCAATCTGCTGAATAAATTGCTCTTTATTACCAGCCATAAAATATGCTTTTAACAGTAACTGATCATGTTCATAGTCACTCAGTAGTTTTTTTGCACCGATACCTTCTAAGATCTCAATTGCGTGATCGTAATCATAACGGTTAAAAGCAGAGCTGATCATAATCCTTGGAAAATCTTTAATGCGGTAATACGTAAAATATGCTATACCAGCAAAGACAAGGATTACAACGGACAATGCAGACAATTGCAACACCTCTTTTTCTTTTATCGTTAAAATTATATCATATTCTATTTAAAAAATAGTTACTAGTATGGGAAATATAAGATTATATGAAATCTGTATATGCTTTTAGATAAAAACGGTGTTTTGTACATAAAAAGATAAAAAATGTTGAGTTTGTATAGAAAGTAAAAACAAAAGATCATTAAAATCGCAAGACCTTACAAATAGAAGTTATGAATGTAAAGGCTTGCAAAAAAACGGAATGGAGAAAATCACAAAAAAGGTAAAAAAAACCTTAAAAAAGTACATAAGTGAAAGAATTGTCAATTGACATATGCGTGAATAGTTCGTATAATAAGAGTGTTAAAAGGAGGACTTTGAAGATGACAGTAAAAGTTGCTATTAATGGATTTGGACGTATTGGACGTCTTGCATTCAGACAGATGTTTGGAGCTGAAGGATACGAAGTAGTTGCTATTAACGACTTGACTTCTCCAGATATGCTTGCTCATTTATTAAAATATGATTCAACACAAGGACGCTATGAAAAAGCTGACACAGTTAAAGCTGGTGAAAACTCAATCACAGTTGATGGAAAAGAAATCACTATCTATGCTAAAGCTGATGCTAAAGAATTACCTTGGGGTGAATTAGGTGTAGACGTAGTATTAGAATGTACAGGATTCTACACTTCAAAAGCTAAAGCTAGCGCACACATCGAAGCTGGTGCTCGTAAAGTTGTTATCTCTGCTCCTGCAGGAAATGACTTACCTACAGTTGTTTACAACACAAACCACGATATCTTAACTGCTGAAGACACAGTTATTTCTGCTGCTTCATGTACAACAAACTGCTTAGCTCCTATGGCTAAAGCATTAAATGATTTAGCTCCTATCCAGAGTGGAATCATGTCAACAATTCACGCTTACACAGGTGACCAAATGACATTAGACGGACCTCAAAGAAAAGGTGACAAACGTCGTTCACGTGCTGCTGCATGCAACATCGTACCTAACTCTACAGGTGCTGCTAAAGCTATCGGATTAGTAATTCCAGAATTAAACGGAAAATTAATCGGATCTGCTCAACGTGTTCCAACTCCTACAGGATCTACAACTATCTTAGTTGCAGTTGTTAAAGGAAAAGTAACTGTTGACGAAATCAACGCTGCTATGAAAGCTGCTGCTAACGAATCATTCGGATACAACGAAGACTTAATCGTTTCTAGCGATATCGTTGGTATGCGTTTCGGATCTTTATTCGATGCTACTCAAACAATGGCTATCGAAATGGAAGATGGAAATACTCAAGTACAAGTTGTTTCTTGGTATGACAACGAAAACTCTTACACTAGCCAAATGGTTAGAACAATCAAATACTTCTCTGAATTAGCTTAATTCTCAAGTATCAAGAGTTCATAGACTGTTAACATCGTTAACAGTCTTTTTTTTGTTTATATGAGGGAAAGTATTGAAATACAAGGCAATGCTTGTTATACTAATAAAAACCGATGATAAGGATTAGTAATAAGACGAAGGTAGCGATATCTGGATGGTGAAAGCAGATAATGTCTTATGAATGCACCTTGGAGGGATTTTTCGATAAGTAGAAAAATACGTTACACGACGTTATCGTGAAATTGAGAGGGAAAGCATTTTTTTCAAGCAAAGTGGAACCGCGCTTTAAACCAGCGTCTTTGCAGTTAAAGTGCTTTTTTTATATTTAGGAGGTAAGTTTTATGAAATTATTTAATAGTATGGATCAAAAAATTGAAGAATTTAAACCGATTCATGAAAAACAAGTGAACATGTATGTGTGTGGTCCAACAGTATACAACTATCCACATATTGGTAATGCCCGGCCCATTGTTGTGTTTGATACATTAAAAAGAACATTCCAAGCATTAGGATATGATGTGAAGATGGTATCAAACTACACAGATGTAGATGATAAAATTATCAAAGTAGCAAAAGAATGTGGAGTTGCAGAAAAAGAAATTACAGAAAAATTTATTAAAGCATATAATGATGATCGTTTAGCATTACATGCCATGATGCCAGATGCTGCGCCAAGAGTAACAGAAACAATGGATGCAATCATTGCATTTATTAAATTGTTAGTGGATCAAGGAAATGCATATGAAATTGATGGCGATGTTTATTTCCGTGTAAATAGTGTTGAAAAATATGGGAATTTATCAAACCAACAAATCGATGATTTAATGGTTGGTGCTCGTATTGATGAAAATAGTAAAAAAGAAAATCCTTTAGACTTTACGTTATGGAAACGTACGGACGAGGGAATTCAATGGGATTCTCCATGGTCTGTAGGACGTCCAGGATGGCATACAGAATGTGTTGTTATGATTAATCAAGAATTCCATGGGGAACATACAATCGATATTCACGGTGGTGGTATGGACTTAAAATTCCCTCACCATGAAAATGAAATTGCACAGAGTAGAGCTGCATATCATACACCAATTGCTAACTACTGGGTACACAATGGTATGGTTAATATCGATGGGGAAAAGATGAGTAAATCCCTTGGTAATGTTATCTGGGCAAAAGATATGATTGCTAAAATTGGTGGAAACGTATTACGTTGGTTATTCTTATCAGCACATTACAGAAGTCCATTAAATATCAATGAAGAAGCAATTGAAACAGCGAAAAAAGAATTAAACAAAGTACAAACATCTTTAAAGCAAGCCTACGTAAAAGCTAGTTTAGCTGATGTTGACTTAGGAAATGAATACAAAGAAGAATTGGTTGCTTCTTTTATGGAAGCAATGCAAGATGATTTAAATACACCAAATGCATTCGCAGCTTTATATGATGCAGTCAAAGTATTAAATCAAACGATTCGTCAAAGAGAAGTGAACTTTGAAGCATTAGCGGATCAAGTCAATGCGATTGAACAAATGTTACGTGTATTAGGAATTAAACAAGAACGTTTAGTTCTAAGTGATGAAGATAAAGAATTACATCGTAATTGGAAAGCTGCTGTGAAAGAAAAGAACTTTGATGTTGCGGATCAATATCGAGCAAAATTAATTGAAAAGGGTATTCTATAATGGATATTAAAGAATATAACGGAACGTCTCTTGCTTACATGGGAGATGCTGTCATGTCTTTGTTTGTTCGTCAATTCTTGTTATCAAAAGGATATCAGAAATCAAAAGACCTACAAAAGATCAGTGAAAAATGGGTAAGTGCAAAAGCGCAAGCGAATTTCTTAAATCAATTAGAACAAGAAGGATTCTTCACAGAAGAAGAGTGGAGCATTGTTTTAAGAGGTAGAAATACAAGCACAAAGAGCAAGGCGAAAAATGCAGATGTCATTACCTATCGTAAAGCAACAGGCTTAGAAGCAATTTTTGGATGGTTGTATTTGATGAATCAACAAGAAAGACTGATGCAATTATGGAATCGAATTTGTGAACTAGGAGATAAAAAATGACACAATATGTATATGGAAAAAACGTTGTTAAACAATTGTTAGCGGAAGATAAAAAGATTTATGAAGTATTGATTGCAGACGGTAGTCGTGATACACAAATCGAAAAGATGATCAAAGAACGTAAAATTACTTGTAAAGTGTTATCTAGAAAGAAAATGGATGCTATGCTACAAGGAAATCATCAAGGCATCGCAGCTAAGATTGATGATTATAAAACATACGAACTTGATGAATTATTAGAAAGTATTCCACGTGGGAAAATGCCATTGCTTGTCATGTTAGATGGATTAGAAGATCCACATAATCTAGGAGCAATCCTTAGAACTTGTGATTGTGTTGGTGTAGATGGTGTGATCATTGGCAAACATCGTAACGTAAGATTAACACCAACGGTGGCAAAAGTAAGTACTGGTGCCATCGATACGGTAAAAGTCAGTGTTGTAACAAACCTTGCACAATCATTAAAATATCTAAAAAAACAAGGCTATTGGGTTGTTGGTACAGACTTTGAGAATTCAAGAGATTATCGTGAAGGTCAATATGATGTACCATTAGTCGTAGTCATTGGATCTGAAGGATTTGGCATCAGTTCCCTTGTGAAAAAGAATTGTGACTACTGTGTACGCCTTCCGATGGAAGGAAGTGTCACAAGCTTAAATGCAAGTGTTGCCACAGGAATCTTATTGTACGAAGTATATAATGGAAGACATCCATTAAAATAAACTTTCTTTTTCTACTCCAGACCAGGAGGAAAATATGAAACAAAATGAATTTATGAATGATTATGAATTAGTATATATGTATCGTCAGAATAATGATTTAGCATTAAAACTATTAATTTACAATTACAAGCAAAGAATATGGAAACAGATTTATAATTTTCCATCTATGTTAATAAGACAAAATCGCGATGAACTTTATCACATCTGTATTCTTAAACTCATCGATGCACTCGATACGTATCGAGTGGATAAACATGTCTCTTTTTATGCATATTATATGCGCATTGTAAAAAATGTCATGATTGACTATATGAAATCAGCCTCTCGTTATGAATATCGGCTAGATGAAACAACCAATATTTTCGGCTTTGATGTTTGTGACGAGCGTGGATGTTATATGAAAGAATCGCTTCATTATGATGCAATGAAGAAATTGCCTCATGATATCACAGATGTAAAAGAATTAATTGCACAATCGGACATCAAACAGAAAGATGTAGCCAACAAAATGATCGATTTACGTATGATGGGTTACACCTATGATGAGATTGCAAAAAAATTACATACAACGAAATATGCCATAGATTATTTAATGCGTAAAATACGAAGACAAAAGAATAGAATTGACTAAGCTATAACTTTGTGATAAAGTAAATAAGCAAAGAAAGAGGTGTTTTTTTTATGAGCGATAAAGTAATACTTACCTGCACGGAATGCCTTTCTCGTAACTATACAACTACAAAAAATAAAAAAACGCACAACGAGCGTATTGAGTTAAAGAAATTTTGTAAGAAGTGTGGTAAACATACGATTCATAAAGAGACAAAGTAAGGAGGATTTTTATGAAATGGTTTAGCGTTAATGGAGTTTTAACAGAAGCTAAAAGAATCCGTTGGCCAAAAGGAAAAGACTTGGCTAAAGATAGCATGACAGTTATTGCATTTACTGCAGTATTAGGATTATTTTTCTTCTTATGTCAGCTAGTTTCATCAGGTTTTCTTAAACTAATTGGAATGTAGGAGGCAGAATATGGCAGAAGAACAACAAAAGAAACAGTGGTATGTTGTTAATACATACGCAGGGCACGAAAATAGAGTAAAAGAAAATCTTCAAAGACGTGTGGAAACAATGGGCTTAGAAGACTATTTATTCCGTATTGTCGTTGCTGAAGAAAAAGAAATTGAATATAAAAACGGTAAAGAAGTGGAAAAAATCCATAACCCATTCAGTGGGTATTTATTCGTAGAAATGATCATGACTGATGAAGCATGGTACATTGTACGTAATACACCAGGTGTTACAGGATTTATCGGATCTAGTGGTGGAGGAGCAAAACCTTTCCCAGTAGCTGAAGAAGAAATGGAAGCTATCTTACGTCGTTTAGGTATGAGCGATAAAAAAGTACAAATCGATTTCAAAGTTGGAGATCGTGTACGTATTTTAAATGGTGCTTTCATCAATGCTGAAGGTACTGTTGAACAATTAAATGATGAACTACAAATTGCAAGCGTATTATTAATTTTATTTGGTCGTGAAACACCAACTGAATTTAACTACGCTGATCTTGAAAAAGTTGAATTTTAATAACGTTTATGCTCGTTAAGCATCCTTAAAAGGATGCTTTTTTTTGTCCATATTCAACGCAACATTAGCACAATTCAACAATGTATCACCAATCACATTGTAGCAAAAAGCATCCTTTATTATAATAAAATTAAAGTTTGACAAATCTAACATAGTAAGAAAGGGTGATCCTTGATGGAAAAGAAAAAGAGCTGGTTTTTGCAGTTGTTGAGTTATGCTTCAGACCAAAAGGGAAAGTTCGTTTTATCCATTCTTCTTTCCATAATAAGTATTAGTGTTGGACTAATTCCTTATTTTTGTGTATATCAAATACTCGTTATATATTTAAAGAGTAATGTAATCTTCCATGATGTATGGATGTGGGGTTTGCTTGCGATTGCATGTTATCTAGTGAAAGTATTATTCTTTGGTTTATCCACAGGTATTTCTCATTCAGTTGCTTATCAAGTGGTTGCTGGTTTACGAGAAAAGATGTGTGATAAGTTTTTACATGTGCCATTAGGAGAAATGCATCAGTATTCGATTGGTGAAATCAAAAATATCATCGTGGATAAGATTGAACAGATTGAATCTCCATTAGCCCATGTGGTACCAGAGGGTGCAGGACATGTGATTTTACCTCTTGTTAGTATTCTAGCTTTAGGGATGATTGATTATCGCATTGCACTTGCTTCTTTGATTACGTTACCTGGTTCGATTGTTTGTATGGGATTGACATTTCAAATCAGTGGAAAAAACTTTGAGAAATATAATACTTCGAATGCTCATATGAGTAGCATGATCGTAGAATATATTGAAGGAATTGAAGTCATCAAAGCCTTTGGTAGAGCAGGGGGATCGTATGATAAGTATGCACATGCGATTTGTGATTATCGAACTTTCGTCATTCGTTGGTTGGAATCGACTTGGGTTACGATGAAACTTGCTTTTGCACTTTTTCCAACAACCTTGCTTGGAACGTTACCAATGAGTTTATATTTGGCTTATTATGGGCATATTAGCGATGCACAAGCTGCATTAGCAGTCATGCTATCTATGTCTATGGTAACGTCTTTAGGAAAGCTAGAAGTCTTCTTTGAGTCGATTCGTCAGGTGAAGGAAACAGTGGAAGAATTAGAAACCTACTTACAGTTGAAAGAACTACTAGAACCAAATAATACGGTTGAAATTAGCAATCACAGTGTTGTGTTTGATGATGTACATTTTTCTTATCATGATGATGTGGCACAAGAGGAAGTCTTACATGGTATTTCTATGAACTTGCCACAAGGAAGTTTTACAGCACTCGTTGGACCAAGTGGTAGTGGAAAAAGTACGATTGCGAAATTACTAGCACGCTTTTGGGATGTGCAAAAAGGAAGTATTCGCATTGGTGATTGCGATATTAAAGAGATGTCCTTATCACAATTATCCAACTATGTTAGTTTTGTGACACAGGATAATTTCTTATTTCAATGTTCCTTATTAGAAAATATTCGCATGGGAAATCCAAATGCGAGTGATGAAGAGGTAAAAGTTGCTGCGCGAGCTGCACAGTGTGAAGAGTTTATTTTAAAATTAGAAGATGGGTATGATACATCCGCTGGTGAAGCAGGAAAACGTTTGTCAGGTGGAGAAAAACAACGGATTGCGATTGCACGTATGATGTTAAAAAATGCACTGATTGTCATACTCGATGAAGCAACAGCCTTTACCGATCCTGAAAATGAAGACAAGATTCAACAAAGTATCGCAAAACTTGCGAAAGGAAAGACACTGCTTGTGATTGCCCATCGATTATCAACCATTCGTCATGCTGATTCCATCGTTGTCTTACAAGATGGTAATATCGAGGCGAAAGGAACGCATGAACAATTGCTTGCAAGCTGTCCATTATATCAAACGATGTGGGAAGCACATATTGGAGCGAAGCAATGGGCAGTATCAGTGGAAAACAAAGAGCAAAGCGAGGTGAGTGTGCATGTTTCATAGTGTAAAACGAATCATAGATTGGTGTAAAGATTTTAAAAAGCAACTCTATATTGGCTTTGTCTTTTCATTCTTTTCCTATTGGCTTGCGGCAGCTCCAGTGATGCTTGCAGCTTACACCATTAGTCAATTGATGCTTGCTCATCAAGGAAAAGCAACCTTTGATCCAACGTGGATTTGGTTCAGTGCACTCTTTATTCTTGTGATGATTTTCTTACGTTTCTTATTTGATTATATGCGAGCTCGCTATCAAGAAACGATTAGTTATGAATTGGTCGCACGTGATCGATTAGCCATTGGAGATGCTTTAAAACGTGTATCCTTAGGGTATTTCCAAGAAATGAATACCGGAAGCATTTTAAGTTCAATTACATCAGGTCTTACAATGTTAGAAAACATGGGCATTCGTATAATTGATACATTTATCGGAGGCTATTTAAACTTTTTGGCAATTTTTCTAAGTCTTATCGTCATATCACCAAAAATTGCTATGATTGCCTTAGTTGCTATGGTGCTATCGTTCTTATGTTTACTACGTATATCGAAACATAGTAGCGAACATGCGCCAAAAGAAGCAAAGACTTGTCGTAATCTTACATCCGCAACACTAGAATATGCTAGAGGCTTACCTATCGTGAAGTCTTTTGGACAAGATGGCGCTAGTTCAAAACGCATGAAGAAAGCTATTGAAGAAAGTCACAAGATTCATGTGGACATTGAAAATTCCTTTATACCAGGGAATATCTTGCATTTATTATTCTTAAAGATTGGATCTATTTGTATTGTGCTTGCATCTTGTTATGGAGGCTATACAAATGAACTATCCTTCCCATTTATGATGTTATTCATCTTCTTATCCTTTATTATCTTTGCATCCCTTGAACCAATAAGCGATAGCACTCATGTGCTTGCCGTCATTGATGGAGCCATGGATCAATTAGAATTATTAAAAGAGGAACATTTCATTGATGAAAACGGAAAAGATATTGCCATTGATCATTATGATATTTGTTTTGATCATGTAAGCTTTGGCTATGATACAAGAACGATCATCAACGATGTCAGTGTGAACATTCCAGAGCATACCTCAACAGCCGTTATTGGTCCAAGTGGTAGTGGAAAAACAACCTTGATTAATTTACTTGCCCGTTTCTATGATGTAAACAAGGGTAAGATTAGCGTGGGTGGTCATGATGTAAGAGAATTTACTTGTGATAGCTTATTATCGAATATCTCGATGGTCTTTCAAAATGTGTATTTATTCCATGATACGATTCGCGCAAACATCTGCTTTGGGAATGCAGATGCAAGTGAAAAAGACATGATTGCAGCAGCGAAGAAAGCAAGATGTCACGAGTTTATTATGAATCTAGAACATGGCTACGATACTATCGTTGGAGAAGGTGGATGTACTCTATCCGGTGGAGAAAAACAACGTATTTCTATTGCGCGTGCAATGTTGAAAAATGCACCAATTATTATTTTGGATGAAGCAACGGCGAGCATTGACCCTGAAAATGAACACTTGATTCAACAAGCAATCACGGAATTAACAAAGGGGAAAACAATTATTACGATTGCACATCGACTTGCAACCATTGAACATGCCGATCAAATTCTTGTGTTAGAAGAAGGACGTATTGTCCAACAAGGAAAACATGAGGACTTAATGGATCAAGAAGGTCTTTATAAACGATTCATGGATGCGCGTAAAAAAGCAGAGGGTTGGGCGATTCAATAATAGAAAAAAATGTCGATTGTATGATCGGCATTTTTTATAACATCTTTTTGTATTCATCAGGAGATAAACCTGTTTGTTTTTTAAATAATGCAGAGAAGCGACCAGCATGATGATAACCAACCTGCTTGGCAATCGCTTGAATTGTCAACGATTCATCTTTTAAAAGTTTTTTCGCTTCTTCAATACGTTTCACTTGGATATATTTGGTAATGGTATAGCCATATTGGGTTTTAAAGGTAGCTCGTAGCTTTGTTTGACCCATACAGGCAATCTTCGTCAGCGTTTCGGTTTTAATCTCTTCCTGGATATGTTCTTGAATATAAGTTGTGACGGCTTGTAATTGTTCTAAGTCTTGTTTCGATAAAACATCTTGCTTTTGATTTTGCTTGGTTTTTTCAATGATCAAAGATAAGGCTTCATCGACTTTGCTTTTATAATATAGATGAGCAGCAAGTCCACTTCCTTGAAACTTTTCAATTTGTTTTAGTAAGAAAACTAATTCAGGAAAATTTAGGCAGCCATCAATGCTTTGAAAGGCACTTTTTGCATTGGGGAATTCATTTGGATAAATGGTTTCTAAATAATCTTGATAATAGCTAGGCATCAGAATTAATTCAATACCATGAATACGGACATCTTTATAATACGTGGCTTGAAAAGGTTCCTTTGTGGATACATAACCACGAATACGATTCGCAGGGATTTCCTTATTCGGTGTTAGTTGTTGTGCTTTGATGGTATCAAAGTAATTTAAACAGATAAAATCTGGTTGATCTAAACTTACTGTATAGTCAACATAAGGAAGGATATCCACGATGGATACGGCAAACATCCCTTCTTTTTCATAATACCAATAATAGCCTTCGCCAAGTTCTTTAAAAGGTTCAAAGCAAACACCAATCGGATTTAGAAATGGTTTGCAAGAACAGGGTGAAAAAGGCATTTGATCTAGGCAGTATTTTGGAAGACTTTTCTTCATATGATCACTCCAATGTTTACTTTGTATAACAGTTTGAATATATCATAATTTCTAGAAATTATCAAACGAAGAAGCAGGTATGAAAACGAATTGCTTGCATAATAAGGAAAGAATCTTTATCATAAAAAAGAAGAAAGTGAGTGTTTAGGATGAAGAAAACATATTTATTAGACTTAGATGGCACGATGTATCGTGGAACACAGGTGATTGGGAGTGCAAAACAATTTATTGATGAATTAAATAGACGTGGGGAAGAGTATTATTTTTTAACGAATAATGCGAAACGTACCAAACGTCAAAATGTAGAACATATGGAGAAGATGGGCTATACAGGTATTCGTGAAGAGCAATTCTTTACAAGTTCAATGGCTGCTGCTATTTATGCAAAAAACCAATATAAAGAAAGAAATGCTTATTATATTGGACAAGATGGATTAAAGGAAGCATTGCTTGATCAAGGCTTTACGATTAGTGAAAGCGATGTGGACTTTGTCTTTGTAGGCTTAGATACAAGTGGTACCTATGAAAAGTATTCAAAAGGACTACAGTATTTATTAGATGGGGCCAAATTGATTGGAACCAATGATGATCGCTTGCTTGCCCAACCGAATGGTTTTTCCATTGGTAATGGGTCTGTGGTTGCGATGTTTGAATATGCATCGAAGCAGAAAAGTCCAAAGATTGGTAAACCACATGCAATCTTTTTAGAAGAAGCTTTAGAATATATTGGTAAACAGAAAGAAGATGTGGTGATCGTTGGGGATAATTTAGAAACGGATATCTTACTAGGTGTGGAAAATGGAGTAGAAAGTGTACTTGTAACAACAGGAGTTCATAGCGAAGAGGATATTGAAAAATTGCACATAAAACCTGATTTTATTGCAAAAAATCTACTGGAATTACTGTAGAATAAAAAAATGTTAATTATTTCTAACAAAATACATTGTTAGAGTTGGAAAACACTTCTAAGTATGATAAACTAGAACTGTAAATCGAAGGAGGATTTTAACAATGTCAAAAATTATTGATGTACATGCAAGAGAAGTCATGGATTCACGTGGTAATCCAACAATCGAAGTTGAAGTAACTACAGTAAGTGGAGCATTCGGACGTGCAATCGTTCCAAGTGGAGCAAGTACTGGTGAACGTGAAGCTTTAGAATTACGTGACGGAGACAAAACACGTTTCTTAGGAAAAGGAGTTTTAACAGCTGTTAACAACGTTAACGACGTATTAGCTGATGTAGTTATGGGAATGGACGTAACAAACCAAGCTGCAATCGACAAAGCATTAATCGAAGCTGATGGAACTAAAGATAAATCAAAATATGGAGCAAATGCTATTTTAGGTATTTCTTTAGCTGTTGCTCGTACAGCTGCTGATTATTATGGATTACCTTTATACCGTTACTTAGGTGGTATCAATGCTAAAACATTACCAGTACCTATGATGAACGTATTAAACGGTGGTAGCCACGCTGACTCTTCAGTAGACTTCCAAGAATTCATGATCATGCCAGTTGGTGCTACAAGCATCCGCGAAGCTGTTCGTATGGGAGCTGAAACTTTCCATGCATTAAAGAAAGTATTAAAAGCTAAAGGACAAGTAACTGCAGTTGGTGACGAAGGTGGATTCGCTCCAAACTTAGAAGATAATGAAGCTCCTTTAAAATGTATCGTTGAAGCTATCGAAGCTGCTGGATATGTTCCAGGTAAAGATATCTGCATCGCTATGGACGTTGCTGCTTCTGAATTCTACAACACAGAAACAAAAATGTATGAATTGAAAAAATCAGGACAAGGTACAAAAACTACTGCTGAAATGATCGATTGGTACGAAGAATTAATCGCTAAATACCCAATCATCTCATTAGAAGATGGATTAGGTGAACGTGACTGGGACGGATGGAAAGTATTAACTGACCGTCTTGGTAAAAAAATCCAAATCGTTGGTGATGACTTATATGTAACAAACCCTGCTATCTTACAAGAAGGTATCGATAAAGAAATCGCTAACTCTATCTTAATCAAAGTTAACCAAATTGGTACTTTAACTGAAACATTCGACGCTATGGAATTAGCTAAAAAGCATGGTTACACAGCTGTAGTTTCTCACCGTTCAGGAGAAACTGAAGATACAACAATCGCTGATATCGCTGTTGCATTCAACGCTGGACAAATCAAAACAGGTTCTATGTCAAGAACTGATCGTATCGCTAAATACAACCAATTAATGCGTATCGAAGAAGAACTAGGAGATATCGCTGTATTCCCTGGTAAATCAACTTTCTATAATATCTTCAAACACTAAGAAATTGTAGTATTGATTGAAAACATTGAGGAATCGTAAAGATTCCTCTTTTTTTCCCTTATTTTCTTATGCAAACAATATTGTATTTTCAAGTATACTTTGTTATACTATAAAAGTATTATGATATAGAAAGGAGGACTATCATGGGCATCTTAGATACATTATTATTAATTGTTTCGGTCATTTTGATTGTACTATCCTTATTACAGAGCGGAAAATCAGATGGTCTAGGTAGTGCATTTGGTGGAAGCGACGGTTTGAATTTATTCGCCAATGTAAAGGAAAGAGGATCTGAAAAAATTATTTCAAATGTTACAATGGTAACAGGAATTGCATTTTTCGTAATCGTTATAATTTTACGTATTTTTAATTAAGACCGTGAGGTCTTTTTTTTTCTTATATAACTAAATATATTTTATGATTGTACTGTAAATGGTATACTATACTTGTAATAAAGGAGGGCATACAATGAATAAAAAAGAAGAAGTGTTAGCCCTAATCAAAGGTGAAGGCTATAAAGGTAAAGATGTACAAGAACTATCTCGAATGGTGGATATGGAAGATAGTGCATCTTTTACTCAGCTGTTGAAGATTTTAAATGATTTAGAAGCAGAACATGAGATTGCACGTGATCAAAGGGAGCGTTATTTTCCTAGTGATCAGTTAGGATATGTGAAAGGTATCTTGCGTATTAATCCAAAAGGATTTGGATTTGTTGAGACACAAGACAATAGTTACTATATTGGGAAAAACAATTTAGGTTTAGGAATGGATCGTGATGAGGTCTATGCACAAACTTGGACAAACTATGATAATAGTGTTGAAGGAAAAGTTGTCGAAGTGTTATCACACAGCGTTACAAATTTAGTTGGTGTGGTAAAAATTCGCAATGGTCAACGTTATTTCTTACCCGATTCAAGCATTGTGAATCGTAAGGTACGTGTGACAAACTATGATGATTTTAAATTAGTCAATGATTCAAAAGTATTATTGCGTATTGATAGTTATGGTCAAATTTTAAAATGTCATATTGAAAAAGAAATTGGATTTAAATATGATCCAGGCGTTGATATTTTAAGTGTATTATTAGAAAAAGATATCAATCCTGTATTCAGTGAAGAAGTGATGAGTGAAGTAAAACAAGTCGAAGATCATGTCGAAGCAAAAGAATTCGAAGGAAGACAAGACTTGCGTTCTTTATTAACAATCACCATTGATGGTGAAGATGCGCGTGATTTAGATGATGCCATCAGTGTGGAAAAACTACAAGATGATGTCTATCGTTTGTATGTGCATATTGCTGATGTTTCACACTATGTCAAAGCAGGTAGTGAAATTGATAAAGAAGCGTATCGACGTGGAACATCTGTTTATGTAGTGGACCGCGTAGTGCCAATGTTACCACATGCATTATGCAATGGAATTTGTTCCTTAAATCCACATGTGGATCGTTTAGCACTTACTTGTATGATGGATATCAATCGCAGTGGAGAAACGATTAACTATCAAATTTTCCCATCTGTGATCAATAGTGATGAGCGAATGACCTATACGGCAGTTAATGCCATCTTATCTGGAGATGCAAAGACACAGAAAAAATATCCACATTTATTACAGATGTGCTTACATATGAAAGTCGTCGCTGGCTATATTCGTAGAAGACGTGAGCGTCTTGGGGCCATTGACTTTGATGCGCGTGAAGCAAAAATCTTAGTTGATGAAAAAGGTAAACCAAAAGATATCGTATTACGTGAGCGTGGAGAGGGAGAACGTTTGATTGAAGACTTCATGATTGCTGCCAATGAAACAGTTGCCAACCATGTGAAATGGTTAGAAGTTCCATCTATGTATCGTGTGCATGAGGCACCAGATCCTAAGAAATTCCGCGATTTTATTCGTACGGCAAAAACATTAGGATATACCTTCCATGGAAATATTCAAAATGTTTATCCAAAACAACTACAAACGATGTTGAATGATGCGCGAGGACAAGATTCTTACTTTGTTTTATCTAGCTTCATGCTTCGTAGTATGCAAAAAGCACGCTATGAAAATCGTTGTTTAGGTCACTTTGGTTTAGCCTTAAAAGAATATTTACACTTTACATCACCAATTCGTCGTTATCCAGACTTAGTGGTGCATCGTATGTTACGTAAATATGTCTTCAATCAAAATCAAGATCCACTTCGTATGAAACGTGATGAAGAATGGTGTGAAGAAGCTGCAATGCAAGCGAGTGAGCGTGAGCGTAATGCAGTTGATGCCGAACGTGAAGTTGACGATATGAAAAAAGCCGAATACATGGAAAAACGTGTTGGTAAAATGTATGATGGAATCGTCAGTGGAATTACGAAGTTTGGTATGTTTGTGGAATTAGATAACACGGTAGAAGGATTGGTTCATATTTCAAGCATGGAAGAAGACTACTTCCATTATGATGAATTAACGCGTTCTTTAATCGGAGAACATACAGCGAAGATGTATCGCATGGGAATGAAAGTAAAAGTCGTTTGTGTCGCAGCAAATCGTTATAAACGAGAAATTGACTTTGAATTAGTCACGGCACCAAGAAGAAGACGAAGAAGATAAGGAGAGAGAACATGAAAAAATTATTAATCGCAATCATGAGTATATTCTTATTAGTCGGATGTCAAAGTAGTAACGAAGAACAACAAGGAAATGTAGATAAAAAACCAGTGAAGGAAGATATTCGCGATGTATCTTTCTTAGCTGTTGGGGATAATCTGATTCATGGGGCAATTTTCCACTACAATCAACAAGCAGATGGTAGTTATGAATTCAGACATATTTATGAACCAACAAACAAATACACAAGAAAAGCAGATATTGCTTATATCAATCAAGAGACGATTTGTGGTGGAACAGAACTAGGTTTGAGTCATTATCCATCTTTTAATGGTCCTTATGAAATCTTAGATGCTGTTGCGGATGCAGGTTTTGACTGGATTGCGGCATCTAGTAATCATACGATGGATGCAGGAATTCAGGGAATCTTGAACCAATTAAACTATTTAAATAAAAACTATCCTGATATCAAAGTAACAGGAAGTCATGTATCAAAAGAAAAATCAGAAGAAGTACAAGTCATTGAACGCAATGGAGTACGTTTTGGTATCTTAGGCTATACCTATGGATTAAATGGCTATACGATCCCTGAAGGAAAAGAGTATATGATTGATTTAATCGACAAAGATAAAATCAAAAAAGATGTGGAAAAGCTAAAAAAAGAAAGTGATGTTCAATTAGTCAGCATGCATTGGGGTGATGAATATTCATTTAAAACAAATGAAATGCAAGAAGATCTAGCCCAATTCTTAAGTGATTTAGGTGTTGATGTCATTGTTGGAGAACATCCACATGTGATTCAACCGATGGACTTTGTCAAAGGCAAAGATGGAAATGAAACACTTGTCATCTATTCTTTAGGAAACTTCTTATCTGCACAAGATGATCACGATAGCATGTTAGGTGGTATGGCACGTTGGCATATCCTATATGATATGAATACGAAAGAAGTATCTTTTAAAGATGTCGAATTCTGGCCAACAGTGACACATATTGAAAATAACTTTTCATACTTTAAGACCTATACATTAAAAGATTATACGGATGAGTTAGGTGCAAAACATACCTTATCTACTCAATATCATCAAGATTGTTCAAGACAATACTTTATTGATTTGACGAAACGAGTAATGAATGATAAAGTTAAAATCGTATTTGAGTGAGGTTGATGAGAATGGCAGCAAGAAAAGTGATTGTATTTAATCGTAAAGCATCGCATGAATACTTTTTAGAAGATCGATTTGAAGCTGGTATTGCTTTGCAAGGAACAGAAATCAAATCGATTCGTCAAGGTCATGCACAAATTAAGGATGCCTATATCAGTTTCATGGGAAATGAAGCATTCATCAAAGAAATGCATATTCCTGAATATGAATTTGGGAATCGTTTCAATCATGATGAAACAAGAGTTCGTAAACTGTTGTTGCATAAAGAAGAAATCTATAAGCTTCAACAAAAAGTGAAATTAAAAGGCTATACCGTTGTTCCGATTTCTGTTTATTTAGAAAAAGGAAAAGCCAAACTTGAAATTGCATTAGCGAAGGGGAAAGACCTACATGATAAGCGTAATGCACAGAAAGAAAAAGATGCGAAACGAGAAATTGAAAAAGCATTGAAGAATCAATATTAAAAAACTAGATAGTTGTAGTTTATTGCATTTTGTGGTAAACTACATCTATCTTCCAAACTGGGGATGTACTGGTTTCGACAGGGATATGCTTGGTGCGGACTGCAGTCGAATGGTTACGTAATAACCACTTAAATTTAAACGGAAAAAACTTATTTGCTAACATCTTTGGTGCAAACCAAAGAATGGCACTTGCTGCTTAATTAACCGACATAGGTTTGCAGCCGTCTGTGATTTGTCTTCCTTTGGCATTTCGCATGAACGCTTAATCTACGAAGGATAAGCGATGATCCTCGCTTAAGGGATCATCGATGAAAACCTCATTAAGCACCTTCAACAGAAGCCGTTCATAGTTACCTGTTGAATACTTGTTATGAACTAAACTGTAGACGTCTGTACGTGGGGCTATTTTTGGACGCGGGTTCGACTCCCGCCATCTCCACCAATATAGCAACAAAGCCTTTAAAATAAGGCTTTTTTTAATATTAAAAATAAAAAAGACGAAATATATGCCGAAAAAGTATTGAATATATACTGCTTTTTAGCTGATGTTGTGCGTAATACTGATAAGATGAAAATACTGGATTGGTAATAAAAAAGGAAAGTTTGAGGAACATTATCGAATGATACTTGGTCTATGCACATCTAGTAACAATCCAGACTATAAAAAATTCTGTTTTTTTGTAAATTGATGATAAAAGATTAAAAGTTTAGTTAAAAAATTAAAAAATAATATATAAAGAATAATAATGGTGTATAATATAAGTACAAAAGGTATTCGAGGTGGTAAATTTCGCTGCAACCACGCACCCTTTGGGTTAAAAGAGATGTAGGAGAAAGCGGCGCCTACCGAATACTGAATTGTTGTGATTGTAGGCATCCTATAGAACGGGGTGCTTTTTTTGTGGAGAAAATCTCTAAGAAAGAAAACTAAGCTATTAGTTCACATTTTATAAACAACAAACCTCATCTACAAATTCACTTTTGTATTAGAGACTAACACTTTTCATAATCTTTTGTTTCAATTGTTTTGATATTGTTGATGCTGATTTTTTCTAGTATTCTACTTTCCTTCTTTCATTGAATAAAAACTTAAAAGCATAAGAATAATACCTAATAACCAATACGTTTTAAATAATGTTAAAATGATACCTAAAAACAGGATAACTATTTTTATTTCTTTTTTCATAGATAAATGATATAATTTAGATGGTAAGAAGAAGAGCTTAACTCTTCCTTTTATTACGCTTCTTGTTGCTGACAAATCTTGATCCGATGTATGCAGCAATAAGAGTTGCGATTGGTTGAGCGAAGTTATTGAATATTTCGCTCATTTTTTTATATCCTCTAAATTTATATCAAAAACCTCCTTTCCCTCTTAATACATATATATATATCAAAACGTATTATATATAGTATGTAAATAGTTTTTTTTAATTTGTGGCGAAAAATATAGAATTTAAGTCATTCTACATATCGTTAATATTATATGAGATAATATGAGATAGAGTTATAGTAGAATCGATAATGACATATATATGTTTTCTAATCTCAACTAATAAGATCGTAAAGCTCTTGAAAAAGGAGCTTTTTTTAATGAAAAAGAGTATAAAAATATACAATAATACATAATTCGACATATATAGAATAATATGTTTGACTTCTGCTATATCAAGTGTTATTTTAAGCTTAAATCATGGGAATATGATTCGTTATGAAAGTACAAAGTGAAGGAGTGTAGGATAATATGGCAGAAAATACAGTTCATTCATATAATGATTGCATCATTCATCCAGGAGAAACAATTTTAGATGTATTAAAAGATCGTGGAATTTCACTAACAGAATTAGCAGAGCGTACGAATCTACCTATAACCTTTATGCGTGATGTTGTAGAAGGAGAAGAGGATATCACAGAAACATTTGCAGTTGCTCTAGAAAAAGTATTTGGAGTTCCGAAATCTTTTTGGTTGCATCTTCAACACAACTATAATAATGAATTGTTAGAACAAAATAAGAAAAAGACAAGAATCATAAAGAATGAGTAGAAATTTGAAATCATGCGTGCATGGTTTCTTTTTTTATACCAAACTAATGTCTATATTTTCGAATAAACTATGTGAAAAATATCACGAAGTTTTTGACATTATGTTAAGAATCACTTGTGAAAAAACACACTTATTAAGATAGTGTTAATGTAAGCGGAGTCTATGCTTTTATTAAGTTAAGATAATTTCATCTTAACAAAATACTTATAATAAAGCTCGTCTGCTAACACTACATTAATTTCTTTAATGGTATCATGACTGCCAGGAGGTGAGTGCAGTGATGGACGTTTTAATGATCGCAATCTTATTTGCTTCCTTTGCAGCCGTATGGATGTTGATCGAATGGTGTCATGATCAAGTTGATGGCAATCATGAATAAGGAGGGGTTTACATGTTCTTTTTGACGATCTTAATTTTATTTTTAAGTGTGTATCTAATTTATGCACTAGTACATCCAGAAAAGTTTTAATACAAGGAGATTAAATTATGTTACAGATTACTTTATCAATTTTAATATACTTACTATTAGTTATTCCAGTTGGAATCTATATGTATCATATTGCGGCACACAAACATACGTTTGCAGATCCAGTATTTGATAAAATCGATGCTGGTATCTATCGTATTTGTGGCGTGGATGTAAAGAAAGAAATGAATTGGAAACAGTATGCTGTTGCGTTGTTAGTGACAAACGCTGTTATGGTGTTTCTTGGTTATGCTGTATTACGATTACAACAATTCTTATTCTTTAATCCAAATGGTATTGAAAATATGGAAGAAACCTTATCTTTCAATACAATTATTTCATTTATGACAAATACAAACTTACAACACTATTCAGGTGAAAGTGGATTAAGTTATTTCTCACAAATGGTTGTCATCACATTTATGATGTTCGTATCTGCAGCTAGTGGATATGCAGCATGTGTTGCATTCATTCGTGGATTAGCAGGTAAAACAAAAACAAATGTTGGTAACTTCTTTGAAGATTTAATTCGTATCACAACAAGAATTTTATTACCATTCTCAATCGTTGGTGGATTATTACTTGTATGGCAAGGTGTTCCTCAGAATTTCCATGAAAACATTATTGTTCAAACAATTGAGGGATCTTATCAAGTGATCGCTTCAGGACCTGCTGCCGCATTAGAAATTATTAAACACTTAGGTACAAACGGTGGTGGTTTCATCGGTGCAAACTCATCTACACCAATTGAAAACCCAACAATTATTACAAACTTAATTGAAATGTACTCTATGATGTTATTACCTGGTGCTTGTGTTATTACATTTGGAAAAATGGTAGCAGAACGTAAAAAAGCAATTGCTGCTAAGAAACATTCTTTAACTGCTAAATTCTTCGGTAAGGAAGGAAGAAGTATTTTCGCAGCTATGGGTATCTTATTCGTGATTGGTTTAGCTTTATGTTTCTGGGCTGAAAGCAATGGTAACCCAGTGTTTGCATCTTTAGGTTTAGATCACACAGTTGGTAACATGGAAGGTAAAGAAATGCGCTTTGGTATTGCGCAATCAAGTTTATTTACAACTGTTACTACATCCTTTACAACTGGTACTGTTAACAACATGCATGATACCTTAACACCACTTGGTGGTATGGTTCCACTATTACATATGATGTTAAACGTTGTATTCGGTGGTAAAGGTGTTGGATTGATGAACATGATCATCTATGCAATTCTTGCCGTATTCATTTGTGGATTGATGGTTGGTCGTACACCAGAATATTTAGGTAAAAAGATCGAAGGAAGAGAAATGAAGCTAGCTGCTTTATGTATCATTATCCATCCATTACTAATTTTAGCATTCTCTGCATTAGCTGTTAGTATGTCACAAGGTCTTGAAGGAATTACAAACCCTGGTTTCCATGGATTAACACAGGTATTATATGAATTCTCATCATCAGCCGCTAACAATGGTTCTGGTTTTGAAGGATTAGCTGATAATAGTTATTTCTGGAATATCACAACTGGACTTGTTATGTTCTTTGGACGTTATTTATCAATTGTGATTCAACTTGCGATTGCAGGTTCATTGATGAAAAAGAACGAAGTCAATGCATCAAGTGGTACATTACAAACTAGTACATTATCATTTGCAATTATCTTAGTATTCGTTGTTTATATTTTTGCCGCATTGACATTCTTCCCAGCATTGTCATTAGGACCAATTGCAGAACATTTGACACTGTGGGCGTAAGGAGATTGAATTATGAGAAATAAAGGAAAACAAAAAATGTTTACTGGTGATTTAATGAAACAGGCTTTCGTTGGAAGCTTTCAGAAATTAAATCCAAAATATATGATGAAAAATCCAGTTATGTTCGTAGTAGAAATTGGATGTGTCATCACAGCATTATTAACGATTTCACCAAACTTATTTGATTCAGGAAACGATGATTTACGTCTTTATAACTTCATCGTTACCGTGATCTTGTTTGTTACCGTATGGTTTGCGAACTTTGCAGAATCCATTGCGGAAGGTCGTGGAAAAGCACAAGCTGCTAGTTTAAAGAAAACACAAACAGAAACAGAAGCACATATTATTGGTGAAGATGGAAATATGTATGTGGTATCTAGTAGCGAATTGAAAAAAGGAGACGTCATTTACGTTGAAGCAGGACAAGTCATTCCTCAAGATGGGGAAGTTATTGAAGGTTGTGCTTCTGTTGATGAATCTGCCATTACAGGAGAATCTGCACCAGTTGTAAGAGAGAGCGGTGGAGACTTCTGTAGTGTGACAGGTGGTACCATGGTAGTATCTGACTGGTTAAAAATTCGTGTTACTTCAGAACCTGGAAATAGTTTCCTTGATCGTATGATCGCCTTAGTAGAAGGTGCATCTCGTAAGAAAACACCAAACGAAATTGCCTTAAATACATTGTTGGTATCTTTAACAATCATCTTCTTAATCGTTATTGTTTCATTATACCCAATGGCAATGTATTCTAATATCAGTGTTTCTATTTCAACATTAATCGCCTTGATGGTCTGCTTAATTCCTACAACAATCGGTGGTTTATTAAGTGCCATCGGTATTGCTGGAATGGACCGTGTTACTCGATTCAATGTTATTGCAATGTCAGGTAAAGCTGTTGAAGCTTGTGGTGACGTTGATACGATGATTCTTGATAAAACTGGTACGATTACATTTGGTAATCGTATGGCGAGTGAATTCTATGCAGTAGAAGGTGTGGATCAAAAAGAATTGATTCAATATGCTGCTTATACATGTCTTCGTGATGAAACACCAGAAGGAAAATCTACATTAGATTTAGCAAAATCTTTGATTACATTAGATGATCCTGAAATTACCGAAGTTTATGAATTTAGTGCTCAAACGCGTATGAGTGGTATTGATTTAGCAGATGGTACAAAAATTCGTAAAGGTGCAAGTGATGCCATCATCAAATATGTAGAAAAAGAAAAAGGAAAGATTCCTGCTGATTTAAATGCAATCGTAGAAAAGATTTCTGTATTAGGTGGTACACCATTAGTTGTGTGTAAAGATGCTAGAGTCTTAGGTGTCATCTATTTAAAAGATACAGTAAAACCGATGATGAAAGAGCGTTTCGAACGTTTACGTGCCATTGGTATCAAAACAATTATGTGTACAGGGGATAACCCATTAACAGCTGCAACCATTGCTCAAGAAGCTGGTGTTGATGGATTTATCGCTGAATGTAAACCAGAAGATAAAATTGATGTCATTAAAAAAGAACAAGCCGAAGGTAAAATTGTTGCGATGACAGGAGATGGAACAAACGATGCTCCAGCTCTAGCACAAGCAAACGTTGGTTTAGCAATGAACTCTGGTACAAATGCTGCCAAAGAAGCTGCCAACATGGTTGACTTAGATAGTGACCCTACAAAAATTCTTGAAGTTGTTGAAATTGGTAAACAGTTATTGATTACTCGTGGATCTCTTACAACTTTCTCAATTGCCAATGATATTGCGAAATACTTTGCAATTTTACCAGCGATGTTCATGAGTGCTATTCCTGCATTAAAAGTGATGAACATCATGAACTTATCAACTTCATTTAGTGCAATCTTATCAGCATTGATCTTCAATGCCATCATCATCCCTTGCTTAATTCCATTAGCAATCAAGGGTGTTAAATATAAACCAATGTCTTCAGGTAAAATGCTTGCAAGAAACATGATGATTTATGGATTAGGTGGTGTGATCACACCATTCGTTGGTATTAAATTAATCGATATGGTGATTACTCCATTGTTAGCAGTAATCGGATTATAGGAGGATATAACATGAACAAAACGACAAAAAAACACGGTTTTCAAACATTGAAACAAGCTATTACAGTGTCTATAGCGTTAATGGTAATTTGTGGATTCTTATTTCCTCTTGCTTTAAGTGGATTATCTGGAATTATTTTCCCAGAACAATCAAATGGAGACTTAGTCTATGTGGATGGAAAAGCAGTTGGTTCTAAGCACGTAGGACAAGACTTCACAAAACCTTACTTCATGAAAGGACGTCCTTCTGCTTATCACTACAACACTTATGTAGAAGATGAAAAAGGAAATCAAACATATGTTGATGGAAGTGAATTTGCTGGTTTATCATCAGGGTCTAACAACTATGGAAATAGCAACCCTGCTTTAAAAGAACGTGTTGAAGCAGACATTGAAAAAGTATTAAAAGCAAATCCTGATTTGAAACGTGAAGATATTCCATTAGATTTAGTAACTGCATCAGGTTCTGGTTTAGATCCTCATATCTCTGTAGATTCTGCAACTGTTCAAATTCCTCAATTAGCAAAAGAATCTGGTTTATCAGAAGAAAAACTACAAAGCATTGTGAAAGCAAACACTGAGAATCCATTGTTTGGTGTCTTTGGTGAAGAAATTGTCAATGTTTTAGGTGTCAATGTTGATATTGCCCAGGAAATGGGACTTCTAAATAAATAAGATTTCTAGGGGGTACGAGTTATGCAAGCAAAATTACATCCACCATTAGTATATAAATCAATCAAAGTGAATGAAAAACGAGGCTCCTTAAAAATCTTCTTTGGTTATGCAGCAGGCGTAGGGAAAACCTACGCTATGCTTACTGCTGCTCATAAAGCAAAAGAAAAAGGAATCGATGTCGTCATTGGTTATGTAGAACCACATGCAAGAAAAGATACATCCAATCTTACCAAGGGATTAGAGAGCATCCCAACAAGAGAAGTAGCTTATCATGCGATGACGTTACAAGAATTTGATTTAGAACGAGCATTAGAAAGAAAACCACAATTGATTCTTGTGGATGAACTTGCACATACCAATGCACAAGGAAGTACTCACCAAAAACGTTACCAAGATGTAGAAGAATTATTAAAAGCAGGAATTGATGTTTATACAACAATCAATGTGCAACACATTGAAAGCTTAAATAACCACATTGAATCCATTACGGGTATTTGTGTAAAAGAAAGAATTCCAGATTCGATCTTTCAAATGGCTGATCAAGTGGAGATTGTGGATATTGAGCCTGTTGATTTATTAGAACGTTTAAAAGCAGGGAAGATCTATCGAAAATATCAAGCACAAAATGCGATGAACAATTTCTTTACACTAGAGAATCTAACTGCATTACGCGAAATTGCCCTTCGTTGTTGTGCGGATCAAATCAATCTAGTAAGTGAAGATGCAGGGATTAAGAGTCATGACTTCTATCACACAGAAGATCATATTCTAGTCTGTTTATCTTCTTCGCCTACCAATGATAAACTGATTCGAACGGCTTCTCGTATGGCAAATGCTTTTAAAGGAAAATTTACAGCTATCTATGTAGAAACATCGGATTTCCAAGAATTGAGTAGCGAAGATCGCGCAAGACTTCGAACTCACATTCGATTAGCGGAACAACTTGGTGCAACGATTGAACTTTTATATGGAGATGATGTTTCCTATCAAATCGCAGAATATGCGAAAGTTGCGCGTGTATCTAAGATTGTATTAGGTCGTAGCAATACGAAAAAGTCCATCTTCCATAGGACGAATCTTGTGGAACAATTGATTAAATACTCACCAGATTCCGATATCTATATCATACCCGATATTGAACATGCGAAACCGTATGTCAAAAACAAAAAATTTGATAAAAAACAACTAGAGCTAAGAAAACGTGATATCATCACAATGATCAGCATGATTGCCCTTCCTACCTTCTTATGTTTTGTATTAGACTATTTACAAATCATGCAAGAAAATGGAAGTATCATCTACATGCTTGCAATTCTTGTAGTCTCAATTGTTACAAGTAATCGTTTTTATAGTATTTTAACAACGATGATCAGTGTTGGCTTATTTAATTACTTCTTTATTAATCCAAAGTATAACTTTCATGTGTATAACCATGAGTACATTTTAACCTTTGTGATTATGATCATTGCTTCGATTATGACAAGTACGATTTCCATGCGCTTAAAACAACATGCGAAACAGTCAGCCGATGTTGCGTATAAAGTAAAAGTGTTATTAGAAGTCAATCAGTTGTTACAAAAAGCGCAGAGTAAAAAAGAAGTGATGGAGGTAACTGCAAATCAAGTGTTAAAACTTGTGAATAAAGATATTGTCTTCTATCTAGCCGAAGAACATACTTTATTAGATCCAATCATCTACTCTGAACAAGAGCAGCCAACCATAACAGAGTCAGAAGTATACAAAGAAAAAGCAGTTGCTTTATGGGTGCTTAATAACAATAAACATGCAGGTGCATCGACACAAACATTATCGAATTCGAAATGTTTATACCTAGCCATTCGTCGCAATGATGAAGTCTATGGTGTCGTTGGTATTCACTTAGAAAAAGAAAAATTAGAAACATTTGAAAAAAATGTGCTATTATCCATCTTAGGTGAATGTGCACTTGCACTTGAAAATACAAATGAGAAGATAAGTGATTAGCGCTTATCTTTTTTATGTTCATTGTTTTTAAATTCGCAAAATATCTATGTTATAATGATGAAAAAGAATGGATGAGATAGATGAAGAATCAAGATATGAAATATCGATTAGCACAAGCAATCAAAGAAGTGATGAAGACAAAACCACTTGATAAGATTACAGTCTCCGATATTGTGGATGTTGCCAATACGACAAGACAATCGTTTTATCGACATTTTCAAGATAAATATGACTTGGTCAATTGGTACTTTGAGCGCTTAGCAGAAAAATCGTTTAAACTATTAGGTATTCAATATACCTTACGTGAGGGATTGATTAAGAAATTTGAATTTATTGAAGAAGAACGCAATTTCTTTTCTCAAGCATTTCAATCCAAAGATCACAATTCTTTGATGCATTATGACTTCTTATGCATCTATCAATTTTATCAAGCACAAATTGAACAAAAGACACAGCATGTAATGAGTGAAAAACAAGCTTTTTTATTAGAGATGTATTGTAAGGGGTCGATTGAAATGACGGTAAAATGGGTGTTAGCAAGCAATCCTTGTAAGCCAGCGACCATTGTAGACTTATTAATTGAAGCGATGCCACAAGCCTTAAAAACAATTCTATTTGACGAAATGAATTTTGCGTTACACTTTTGATATTTTGTCACTTGCATAACTTGTGGAATCGTTTACAATGAAAGCAGGTAAACATAAATAGGAGGAATAAGATTATGGTTAATCGTTTTATGTTGAATGAGACAAGTTATCATGGAGCAGGAGCTATTTCTGAAATCGTAACAGAAGTAAAAGCTCGTGCATTTAAAAAAGGTTTAATTGTGACAGATGCAGATTTAGTTCGTTTTGGTGTTGTTAAAAAAGTCACTGATTTATTAGATGAAGCAGGAATGCCTTATGCAATCTATGACAAAGTAAAAGCAAACCCAACAGTGAAAATGATTCAAGATGGTGTAGAAGCATTTAAAGCAGAAGGCGCTGATTACATCATTGCTATTGGTGGAGGATCTCCACAAGATACAGGAAAAGGAATTGGAATTATCATCAATAACCCTGAATTCGAAGATGTTGTATCATTAGAAGGTGTTGCACCTACAAAAAATAAAGCAGTTCCTATGATTGCAGTTGCTACAACTGCAGGTACAGCTGCTGAAACAACAATCAACTATGTTGTGACTGATGAAGACAAACGTAGAAAATTCGTATGTGTTGACCCTCATGATATTCCAGTGGTTGCCGTTGTTGACCCTGATATGATGTCAAGTATGCCAAAAGGTTTAACAGCTTCTACAGGTATGGATGCTTTAACACATGCAATCGAAGGCTATACAACATTAGCTGCTTGGGAATTAGCCGATACATTAAACTTAAAAGCAATTGAATTAATTTCACGTTCTTTACGTGATGCCGTTGAAAATGATCCAAAAGGTCGTGAAGACATGGCGTTAGGACAATATGTAACAGGTATGGCATTCTCTAATGTTGGTTTAGGAGTTGTCCATGGTATGGCTCACCCATTAGGTGCTTTCTATGGTACTCCACACGGTGTTGCGAATGCAGTATTATTACCATATGTTATGGAATTCAATAAAGATTACACTGGTGAAAAATTCCGTGAAATCGCTCGTGCAATGGGTGTAAAAGGTGTTGATGATATGAGCCAAGAAGAATATCGTGCTGCTGCAATCAACGCTGTAAAACAATTATCATTAGATGTAAACATTCCACAAACATTAAAAGAAATCGGTGTCAAAGAAGAAGACCTACCAGCATTAGCGGAAGCTGCAATGGCTGACGTTTGTACAGGTGGTAACCCTCGTCCTTGCACATATGATTTAGTATTAGAAGTATACAAAACAGCATTCTAGTTCACACAAGACCTTCTTTCCTTTGCGGGGAGAAGGTTTTTTTTGCATCTAAGCTAGAATCATGGTAAAGTAAAGCTACAGTTAAAGGATGGAACAATATGGGAATTAAAATTATATTTTTTGATATTGATGGGACATTGATCTCAAAACAACACATGTATATGACAAAAGGGGTTATACAAGAGTGTAAAAGATTACAAGAAAAAGGAATTAAGATTTGTATTGCGACTGGAAGACATGCTTCTGAAATTGAAGAATTAGACTTACCACGTCAATTTCCATTTGATGCTTATGTGACCTTGAATGGAAACTATTGTTATGATCAAGAGCATGTGATTTATTCAAATCCCATTCATAAACAAGATGTGATCAATTGCGTGAACTATGTGGAAAACAATCACTTAGCTTGTTTATTTGTGGAACATGATCGCATGTATATGAATCGTGTCACGGATATGTTTTATAAAATACAAGAAGTCGTAGGCACACCAAATCCAATTATTGGAAGTACTAGTGAAGCGCTCGCTCATGATATCTATCAAATTAGTCCGTTTTTCGTCGGTGAAGATTTAAAGCAGATGTTAGAAACGATGCCACATTGTAAAGCGACTTGTTGGCATCCATTAGGTTATGATATCATCCACTATCAAGGTGGAAAGCATATTGGGATTTCTCATGTCTTAGATTATTTTGGCTTTACTAAAGACGAAGCGATGGCATTTGGTGATGAATTTAACGATATTGAAATGCTTGATTATGTAACGCATGCAGTTGTGATGGGCAATGCGAAAGATGAAGTTAAACAACACGCAGAATATGTCACAAATGATGTTGACCATGCAGGAATTGAACAAGCTTTTCAACATTATAAACTATAAAAAATTTTTCCTATATAAGCATAAATAAATTAAAAGTAAAGAATTGAATTATACTTTTTTTAGCATTATAGTAATTAAGCTTAAAAATAGGAGGAACGAATCATGGATAGTATGTTTGTTTTAAATAAAAAAGCACTTGCAAGTCAAGTGGCTGAAAAATTAGATTATAAAAAGAAAGATGTTGCGGAAGTGATTGATGCCGTATTTGATGAAATCACAGCACAACTTCAAGAAAATAAAGGTGTGGATATCGCTGGATTTGGAAAATTCGAAGTGATCGAACGTGCCGCAAGAGAAGGAATCAACCCTTCAACAAAAGAAAGAATTACAATTGCTGCTACAAAATCACCAAAATTTAAAGCTAGTAAAGCTTTAAAAGATGCAGTAAAAAACTAGAACATAAAAAAAGCTCGAATGACTCGAGTTTTTTTTATTATTTCATTAAGTATGTAAGGTAGTTCAACATGCCCGTAGATTGGAAGAATAAGATTGCCATGATGACAGGAACGATGTAGCGAACTAAGAAGGTATACAAGTGTTTTTTGTTGAAACCATTTGAACCAATTTCCATTTCGGAAGCAATCCAGCTTGGCTTGATGACCCAACCAACAAGGATACAAGTTAATAAGGAAATCAGTGGCATCAAGAAACTATTACTGATGTAATCCATGATATCAAGCAATTGTCCTACTACACCATTTGGTAATGTGTATTCAAAGTACAACATATTATAACCTAAACAAATGACAAGGGCTGTGACTAAAGAATAAATGCTAATCCATGAACATGTTTGTTTGCGTTCTTTTTTAAAGATATGCATGCAGTTAGCAACCAATGTTTCCATGATGGATACGTTTGATGTTAAAGCTGCGAATAAAATCATGACGAAGAATAAAATACCAATGATGTTTCCAGCAGGTCCCATAGATGCGAATGTCTTTGGTAAAGAGACGAACATCAAACTTGGTCCAGATGTCATACCAGCAGTTCCAGAGAATACATAGATTGCAGGAATGATCATAACACCAGCGATTAAGGCAACGGCTGTATCAAAGAATTCGATTTGGGCAATGGATTTATTTAAGTCAACATCTTTTTTAACATAAGAACCGTATGTAATCATGATTCCCATTGATACGCTTAATGAGAAGAATAATTGACTCATTGCATCAAGTAAAATATTTAAGAATTTAGGAACGGTCAAACCATCAAAGTTTGGAATTAAGTAAATAGCTAAACCATCTAATCCAGTACGTGTGATACCTTGATCTGTATAAGATAATGTTAAAGAATAAACGGCAATACCGATGATCATAACTAATAAGATAGGCATTACAAATTTTGAGAACTTTTCAATTCCTTTTTCGACTCCACGGAAGACAATCAATGCTGTAATCGCTAAGAAGATTAACATGAAGAAGATTGGTGCAACAGGACTTGTGATGAATTGTCCAAAGAATCCATCTTGGGCAGCTAAGTTTCCTTGTCCTGTTAGGTAGACAACCATGTATTTCACAATCCAACCACCAATAACAGAATAGTAAGTCATAATTAAGACGGGAACTAAGAAGGTAAGTTTTCCTAAGAATCCCCATTTAGGAGAAATAGAAGCAAATGCTTGCCAAGCATTTTTCCCCGTCTTACGTCCAATTGCGATATCCGTTGTCAATAACACGAATCCAAATGTTAAGACTAAGACTAAGTAGACTAGGATAAATAATCCACCACCATCTCTTGCTACTAAGTAAGGAAAACGCCAGATGTTTCCAACACCAACAGCACTACCAGCTGCGGCTAATACAAATCCTAAGGATCCAGTGAATCCTGATTTTTTCTTATTATTGTTCATAATGAATACCTCGCTTTGCTTAAATCGTTGTCATTACTATATACGCAAATGTAACACTTTTCAAATTTATGAAAGTTTATCATAAAGAAACTTTTGACATGATAAGTTTCTTTATGATAGAATTTTATTTAGAATCAAAGTGTTCTAAAAAAAGAAAGCAAAGGATGTGAAAAAAGTATCGTTATACGAAACTTTTAATTATGGAAGATATTAACAAATATATAGGATCAAGAATTCGCAATTATCGTCGAATGAAGAAGATGACCATACTGCAGTTAGCAGATGTGATTCATAAAAGCAAAGCAACGGTGAGTAAATACGAAACAGGGGATATTGCCTTGGATGTGCAAACCTTATATGAAATCGCAGAAGCCTTAAATGTGAATTTAGATCAATTGACAAACTACCACCCTCAAAAAGAAGAAGTAGTCATGAATACAAGTAATGACTATCAAGGAAAGAGTCCTTTCTTTAAAGCAGACCGTTTATTTTTCTATTTTTATGATGGACGTTACAATCGATTAAAAGAAGCCGTCATTGATATCCATAAGAATATTAAAGATGAAGAAGGCTGCTATGAAGCAAGCATGTCCATCCAGTCAACAACAAGAACAGGTAGAAGTAGTGAAATTTACTATACTGGAAATGTACTATATTCTGATATGTTAATTCGTTTTTCATTTCTAAATCAATATAATAAACTAGAACAAGATTTATTATATATCTTTAATCCATTAGAACTACGTGCAATCACTGAAGGATTGTTATGTGGAATCTCAAGTACGGACTTAATGCCATGCGCATTTAAATGTATGGTGATGTTACAGCCATGTGAAAACATTGAAGAGTTGAATAAACATCTTATTTTGACGAATAAAGAGATGAAACGATGGCAAAAAATGAATATGTTTATCGTTGATAATAACGGATAATGGCTTAAAAAGGCCAATTTGTAAGAGTGTAAACGATTTCATATAAAAACAGTGAAAAAAATGTCAAAAAATGTTAAAAAAAGTGTTGACAGTAATAGAATCATGATGTATTATTAACGG